>Ga0180121_10000054_pt1 | contig 35623 bp, 34 predicted proteins | sample AntDrymUQ5402106_2_FD_129676 | JGI IMG/M metagenome (GOLD analysis project Ga0180121, IMG submission 129676) | Polar desert sand microbial communities from Dry Valleys, Antarctica - metaG UQ540 (21.06) (version 2) (version 2) | ecosystem: Environmental > Terrestrial > Soil > Desert | place...
ACCCAGCAGGTCTGCGCGGTCTGCGCGGTCTCGAGCGCGGACGTCCGCGCGATCGCGAGCCGGTTGCCCAGCCGTCCCGAGGTGATCTCGCTCGACCCCTCGACCCTGGCCGAGGTCCTCGACGACGCTCCGCGACTGGCCGAGACGGCCGGGGTGGCACCTGCTGGCCACGCGCTCCGGACGTCGCTCGCCGCGCGGATCGAGGCGGTCCGCGCCGCGACGGCGGGAGCCACACCCCGTCGCGTCACCGCGCTCGAATGGCTCGACCCCGTCTACTGCGGCGGACACTGGGTGCCGGAGATGATCGTGGCGGCGGGCGGCGTCGACGCGATCGGAACGCTCCCCGGTGAGCGCTCGCGCGTCGTCGGATGGGACGAGCTGGCCGGGTCGCGCCCTGACGTGGTCGTCGTCATGCCCTGTGGCCTGTACGCCGTCGAGGCCGAGCGTGAGGCGGTGCGCAGTCGGCAGCGGCTCGCGGCGCTGGGAGCCTCCGAGGTCTTCGCCGTCGACGCCGCCTCGTCGTTCTCGCGGCCGGGGCCGAGGTTGACCGACGGCGTCGAGCTGCTCGGGCACCTGCTGCATCCGGGATTGGTGCCGGCGCCGGGCGGGTTGGAATGGCGGCGGATCGAGGTGTAGGAGCCCGAGGGCCTAGATCACGACGCCCGAGGTCGCCACCACCACCGCCGCGACGAAGCAGACGACTCCGAGCCCGGCCAGCAGCCCGAGCTCGGCCGGCAGCGTTTCCCGCCGCGAGATCCGGCGCTCGGCGGCGACGACCAGCAGGGCGCCCAGGGCGCCGCCGACCATGCCGCCGAGGTGGCCGCCGATCGAGATGTTCGGCACCGAGAACGTGAAGACGAGGTTGAGCACCAGCCAGAAGCCGAGCTGGGTGACGACCTGGTTCATCCCGCGCTGGCGGGCGATCACGATCGTCGCCAGGAACAGCCCGTAGACCGCGCCGGAGGCGCCGATCGTGAACTGGGCCGGATTGCTGAGCAGGAGCGCGCCGACCGATCCCGCGATCAGCGCGACCAGATAGACGGCGACGAACCGGGCCGTGCCGATCGCCGGCTCCAGGACCTGCCCCAGGACGTAGAGCGCGAACATGTTGAGGGCGAGGTGGATGATCGTCCCGTGCAGGAAGCCCGAGGTGAGGATGCGCCACCACTCGCCCCCGGCCGTCTCGATCAGGCCGCCGCAGATGCCGCCGTCGCCGACGGCGTTCCCACAGAGCGCCCCGTCGACGAAGACGCTGCCGCTCGTTGCGTTGAAGCCGCCGCTGCCGCTCAGGATCTGGAGCAGGAAGGCGGCGACGTTGAGTCCGATCAGCACCATCGTCGCCCGCGCGACGGTGGCGCCACCCGCGAACGCGGGCGCCTTCACCTCCGTCCGATCCCGCGCGCATTCGGGGCAGCGCATGCCGACCGAGGTCGGCGTCATGCAGTCGGGACAGATCGGCCGCCCGCAACGCGAGCAGGCGACGCCGGTCTCGCGGTCGGGATGCCGGTAGCAGGTCTCGGTAGGCACGGATCCAGCCTAGAACACGGCTGGGTCCGACCCGCGGTGATCGGCTATTCGAGCTCGGCGGTCAGTAAGGCGCCTTCGGTCGGCTTCTTGCTGCCGCCCTCGGGCTCGCGGGTGACCATCACCCGGGCGGCGCCGTCGAGCCCTTCCGGGATCGCGACCGCACCCGAACCGTCGTCGTGGACGACGAAGACCGAGGAGGGGACGATCCCTCCGTCCGACCCTTTGTGCTGTACCCACGCCTGATAGACCTCGTCCCGGGGGGGAGCCGGCAGGTTCGCCACCAGCAGCGTGCCCTCGTCGCCGTCGACCTCGAGCGTCCCGCTCGCGAGGGACGTCTCATCCGTGGGGTGGGCGGTGAACGTCTCGGTGCTGGTCGAGGTGCCGTCACGCAGCGCGTAGCCGGCGACGCCGGCGACGAGCAGCAGGGCGACGCCGAAGCCAGCGAGCGCGGGACGCAGGGCGAAGCTCCCGAAGACCGGCATCGGGATCCTCCGGCGCGCCCTGACGGGGGAGGCAGCGTCGTCCGCCTCGCCCTCGACGACCTCCATCAGCCTCACGCGCAGCTCCGGCGGCGGGATCTCCTGGGGGACCGTGGCGGGCAGGATGTCGACGGCGGGCGCGAGCCAGCTGATCCGCTCGGTGCACGCCTCGCACTCACGAAGATGGCCTTCGACCCGTGCTGCCTCGCGCTCGTCGAGGGCGTGGAGCGCGTAGGCCGCCAGATCGTCGTCCCAGCGCCGGCGATGCTCGTTGAGATCGGTCGTCATGTCCCCTCCAAAACGGTCTCGGGCGTGATCACCTCGGCGATCTGCACGCGGATCTTCTCCAGCCCGAGCCGCATCCGGCCCTTCACCGTTCCGAGCGGCATGCCGAGCATCTCGGCGATCTCGGAGTGGCTGAACCCGCCGAAGTAGGCAAGCTGAATCACCTGCGACTGGTCGGCCGGGAGCTCGCGAAGCGCCCCGCGCAGCTCCCTCGACGTCTCCCGGCGAGCGGCTTCGACGTCCGTCCGCTCATCCGCGGGCCGACCCTCGAGCGCGCTGTCGTCGTCTTGGTCGAGCTTGGGCGCCTGTCCGGCACCGCGGCGAAGCGCGTCGATCGCGCGGTTGCGGACGACGCTCAGCACCCACGAGCGGACGCTGCCCCGGGCTCGGTCGAAGCGGGCGTTGGAGCGCCAGATCGAAAGGAAGGCCTCCTGCGTCACGTCCTCGGCGGAGGTCCGGTCGCCAACGATCCGGTAGGCGAGCGAGAAGGCTGCTCCACCGTGACGGTCGTAGAGCACCTCGAAGGCAGCGGGAAGCTTGCGGTCCACGATCGCCATCAGCTCTTCGTCCGCGAGGCGCTCGATCCTCGCTGGGGATGGGTTCGGACTTCTGGGCATCGGTTCAACATACGCTGCGGACACCGGCACGGATCAGCCCGTGGAAGGCGACGGATAGCGGCATGGCAGAGATTCGAGAGCAGGAACGGACGAGGGCGAGCAAGGCGGCGAACGAGCCGGGGGCGGCGCGGCTCTACGCCCTGCTCATCGGTGGCTTCCTCAGCCTGCTGGGAGTGCTCGGCTTCTTCTACGACTCGAGCTTCGGCACGGGCTCGTCACTGGCCTCCGATGACCTCGCGGGGGTCCTCCTGGTCAACGGCTGGCGCAACGTCGCCTACCTGGCCACGGGTCTGCTCGCCCTGGCCCTCGCGGCGGTCAGGCCGCGGGCCATCGCCCTCGGCCTCGGCACCGCTTACGCGGCCTACGGGATCTGGGGGCTCGCCGAGACCGAGCGCGGGCTCGGCTCGATCCTCGACGCCCTCCCGCTCGCCGATCGCGACAACGCCCTCCATCTGATCGTCGGCGGCCTCGGCATCGTTGCCTTCCTCGCCGACGGCGGCCTGCCGGCGCGGCCGCGGGCTAGAAGCGAGCGCGCAGCTCGCCGGCGATCCCCCGCAGGCCCTCGCTCCGGCGCCGGCGCCTGACCTCGATCAAGACGAGCGCCGTCCCCGCCGCCCCACCGATCGCAGCGGCGGCGATCGGCCGGACCCAGTTGCGCGGGTCGCGCAGAGATTGAAGCTCGGTCTCCGACAGCTCGTCGGCCCACCACGAGAGCTCGCTCGCAGCCGCCTCGGTCAGCTTCGCGAGGGTCGTCTCGACCCGTCCGCTCACCCGCTCCGGCGGCTCGATCGGCCGCAGCGCGTCGGCGAGGAGCGCCTCCAGGTCGAGGGGTCTGGGGGCCGGATCACTCATCGGCTGCTCCCGCCGCCTCCAGTTCCTCCTCGAGCTGCTTGATCGAGCGATGGATGAGCACCTTTGTCGCGCCGTCGGTGCGCCCGAGCGCTCGCGCGATCTCGCGGTTGGACATGCCGAGCGAGAAGCGCATGATCAGCGCCTCCCGGCGGTCGTCGGAGAGATGCTCGAGTCCGGCCATCACGGCGCGCATGCGCTCGCGCCCCTCGACCACGCGCTCGGTCCCGTGCGGGTGCTGCGGCGGCTCGACGTTCTCCAGAGCCGCCGTCGGCCGCCGGGCCTTGTCGCGGTGGTAGTTGGCGGCAAGGTTGTGCGCGATCCGGATCAGCCACGGTCGCAGCGGTCGCCCGTCGGACTCGCGCTGCGCCCGCTCGAAGTGGCGATAGGCCTGCAGGAACGTCTGCTCGGTCAGGTCCTCGGCGTCGTGGTGGTTGCCGATCCGGTAGTAGGAATACGAGTAGACGTCGCGCAGGTGGTCGCGGTAGAGCTTCTCGAAGTCCCGGTCGACCTCGGCCTTGGCGCGAGGCATCACCGGCGGCGAGCCGTTCTGCGAGGGCGAGCCCTCGGCAGGTCCTTGTTGGATGTCTCCCTCCTCCACCGGGCAAGCCTAGTGTGGAATGCAGTGCCTTCACGCGGCGCTCCGCGCCCGCTCCGCGCGGCGCAGCCCAGCCACCCATTCGACCGTCGTCACGTCGCCCTCGATCAGCGCTGCCAGGCCCCTGAGTCCTCCCGCCTCCACCCCTGCCCCCTCGACGGCGGCCGCGATCAGCGGCACCGAGTCGAGCCCCTCGGAAGCCTGACCGATCCGCTCGGGGATCTGCTCGGCTGGGACGCCGCTGCCGAGCAGCTCTCCGGCCCGCCGGTTGCGACTGCCGGGAGCGAGCACGGTGGCCGTCAGGTCACCGATCCCGGCGAGGCCGGAGAACGTCTCGAGGTCGGCGCCGCGGAGGGTCGCGTAGTCGACGCACTCGCGCCAGATCTCCGCCGCGGCGATCCCGGCGGCGTTGAGCCCGTGTGGCTCGGCGGCTGCGGCGGCGAGCGAGGCGGCGTTCTTCGCCGCCCCAGCCATCTCGACCCCGACCACGTCGGGGGTGCGTTCGCAGATCAGCCCGGCACGGTCGAAGACGTCGCCGAGCTGCGCCCGCAGGTCCTCGCTGCGGCTCGCCAGCGCGAGCGCCGCGGTCCCCGACGCCGCCTCCTTGGCGTGGGCCGGGCCGCCGAGGGCGGCGACCGCTCGCGCCCTGACGCGCTCGGCGACGTACGCGCAGGGCAGGGTGCCGAGCGGCGGCACCAGTCCCTTCGACAGCACCAGCACGGCGGTCCGCGAACCGATGCGGTCCGACAGGGCTCCGACGGCCGCGGGGAGCGACGCCGACGGGACCGCGAGGCAGATCAGGTCGAGCGCGGAGACCTCGATGTCCGCCGCCCGCTTGACGGTGATCGACTCCGAGAGCGAGATCCCGGGCAGGTAGGAGCTCTCCCGCGCCCTCTCGACCTCCGCCGCCTGCTCTGCGGTGCGGCACCCGAGCTGGACCTCGACGCCCCCGCGGGCGAGCAGGACCGCGACGGCCGTGCCCCAGCTCCCGGCACCGATCACGGCGGCCTGGCGCATCGGTGGCAGGCCGCCGAGCCACTCCCACTGCAGCTCGATGTTCGGCCAGATCCGTGAGGTGACCGTGGCGGCGAGGGACGGCGAGGGGCTCTCGGTCTGCGGGAAGCTCAGGGCCTTGCCGGCGCGCGCCCTGACCCTGCGGGGGTAGATCCGCCAGCCCTCGCGGACGTGCTCGGAGCCGTGGATGGCGACCGGCATGACCGCGGCGCCGGTCTCCAGCGCGAGCCGGCCCACCCCGCGATGCGGTGCGGCGAGCGAGCCACTCCTGATCCGCGTGCCCTCGGGGAAGATGCAGACGGCGCCGCCGCGCTCGAGGATCCGGCGAGAGGTCGCAACCGTCTCGAGGTCGGCCTCGCCGCGGCGAACCGGATATGCCCCGAGCCGGTTGAGGAACCAGCCCTGCCAGCGCTTCTCGAACAGCTCGACCTTGGCGACATAGTGGATCGGGCGCTTCCACGGGAGAATCACCCCGATCACGAAGGGGTCGAGGAAGCTCCGGTGATTGGAGGCGACGATTAGGCCGCGGTCAACGCGGGCGTGCTCGCGGCCCGTCCGCTCGAGCCGAAACCAGATCAGGAACGCGGGAGTGAAGAGGCAGCGGACGATCAGGTAGAGGGCCCAGTTCACGCCCTTGCGCCGGGTGAAGTCGTGGTAGGAGGCGATCCGCTCGTCCCCGATCCGCCCGGCGGCGCCGGTCTGGGGGGCGCGGCGCGGCTTCTCGACCGACGGCTCGGCATCGCGCTCGAGCGCGGCTGTCTCTCGCTGCTCTGCCACCGCGAAGCGGTTACACGGTGGCCGTCGCTCAGTTACACGCCGGGTGAACGCCTGCGGATCGCGACCCGGTCGTGCAGGTCGCCTTTGCGGCGACGCCTATCCTCAGCCTCGCGGCCGGAGTAGCTCAGATGGCAGAGCGCGTGATTTGTAATCACGAGGTCACGGGTTCGATCCCCGTCTCCGGCTCTCGCCGGCCGTGACTAGTGCAGGATCTCCCGCGAGGCGAGGTGAACCGAGACCTTTCGCTTGACACGCTGCAGCGCGTTGTCGACCGTCTTCGTGTCGCAGGTGAGCCGCTCGGCGATCTCCTCGTAGGAACGGCCGTCGAGGTAGCAGGTGAGTACCTCGCTCTCGAGCTCGGAGAGCACCGAGGTCAGACATTCGACCAGGCTTCCCAGCTCCTCGGTCGAGATCACCTTGCTGGCGGGGTCCTCGACCGTCGAGCCCGGCAGGATCTCCTCGAGGGTGGACTCGCCGTCGCCCGAGGCCGTCGGTGAGACCGCGAAGCTGATCGACTGGTTCAGCGGCGCGTGCTTGTTCCGGCTCGCCGTCTTCACCGCGGTGATCATCTGCCGCGTGATGCAGAGCTCGGCGAAGTTGCGGAAGCTCGACTCGCGGTCGGTCCGAAAGTCGCGGACCGCCTTGTACAGACCGACCAGCCCCTCCTGGATCAGATCGTCGGACTCCCCGCCGAGCAGGAAGTAGGACGACGCCTTGAGCCGGACGAAGCTCCTGTACCTGCGCACGATCCGGTCGTAGGCGACGCTGTCCCCCCGCTTCGCCTGAGCGACGAGATAGGTGTCGTTGAGCTCTCCCGGAACCTCTCCTGGACGCATCGACGTCCGGATTCGCGGGAACTCCTGGGTAACTGCTGCCACGTTAACTCCTCCGTTGAGGGCCGTGGCGCCTTACCTCCCCAGGCGCGCGCCTTGTTCGTCTATATCGGTACCACCCAGCTCAACCTTGAACCTGAGGTTCACCGTTACTGCAGGGAGAGTCTCCCTCCTCGGCGGAGTTCTGTCAACCCGGGTCCGGGACGACTGCAAGAACGGTTGCAGGATCGGCGTTGACGCCGGTGGGCTCGCTAGAGGTTCGGCCGGCTCAGGGAGCGGCTCGCGATGCGGCGAAGAGCAGGACCGCGGCCGCCGCCGAGACGTTCAGCGAGCCGACCCTGCCGGTCGTCGGGATCCTCGCCAGGGCGTCACAGCCGGCGGCGACGCGCGGTCGCAGCCCGCCTCCCTCCCCGCCGAGCACGAGCACAACCTTCCCGCTCAGGTCGAGGGTTGAGTAGGGCGCGGCGGCCTCGGGACTGGCGCCGTAGACCCACGCGCCATCGGCTCGCGCGAGCGCCAGCCAGTCGGCGAGGTTGCGGACGCGCGCCACGGGCAGATGCTCGACCGCCCCCGCCGAGGCCTTGGCGGAGGCCGCCGTGATCGCCGCCGCGCGCCGCTCGCAGATCACCACTCCGGCGGCGCCCGCGGCCTCCGCGCTGCGGCAGATCGCCCCGAGGTTCCGCGGGTCTTGGACCTGGTCGAGCGCGACGACGAGCGCGTCGGGCCGTCGCAGAAGCGATTGCGGGTCGACGTAGGGGTAGGGGTCGACGTCGGCGACGACGCCCTGGTGGTCGGGCGAGCCGGCGCGGCGTGTCAGCTCGGCGACGTCGGTATCGGCGGCGGTCCAGACCCGGTGGACCCGACGCCTGCCCCGCTTCGCCTCGCGGACGGGGTTGCGGCCGTAGACGACGTCGCGCGCAGTTTGCCCGGATCGATTGGCAGACATCTGCTCCGCTATCCGGTGCAGATCTCTGCCATCAGGAACCCCGGGGGACGATGCGAGCGCCGCCGGCCTCGTCGCGGACTTCGTAGCCGAGCTCGGCCAACCGGTCGCGAATCTCGTCCGCGCGTACGAAGTCCCGCTCGGCGCGAGCGAACTCGCGCTCAGCCATCAGCGCCTCTGCCTCGGCGCTGATCGCGTCGGGATCGTCGGATTCTGCGAGCCCCTTCAGGCCCAGCAGCTCCAGCATCTGGCGCAGCGCATCCTTCGCCCCGGCAAGCGGCTTCTTTCGGGCCTCCCCCACCAGCCCAAACACCTCCGCCAGCGCTCGCGGCGTATTGAAGTCGTCCGCAAGCGCGTCGAGGAACAGGTCGAGGCGCGCTGTCACTCGCTCGTCCACACCCCCCGCCGGCTCCTCCTCCCCGCTGCGGAAGAACTCGCGAATCCGCTCGTTGCGCGCCCGCGACTGCTCGAGCGCGTCGGCGCCGAAGGCGATCGGCTGGCGGTAGTGGCCGGAGACGAGGAACCCGACGACGGCCTCGGCCCCGAAGGCGGCGATCGCTTCGCGCAGCAGGAAGATGTTGCCCGTCGACTTCGACATCTTCTCGGCGGGGCCGGCCTGGACCATGCCGTTGTGCATCCAGATCCGGGCCAGCCCTCGCCCCCTCGCCGCATCGGTTTGGGCGAGCTCGTTCTCGTGATGGGGAAAGACGAGGTCGGAGCCGCCGCCGTGGATCGCGAACTCGAGCCCGAGCAGCTCCTCGGCCATCGCTGAGCACTCGATGTGCCAGCCCGGGCGACCGTCGCCCCAGGGGCTCGGCCAGAACGTGTCCTCACCCTCCTTGCGCGCCTTCCAGAGGGCGAAGTCGAGTGGCGCCTCCTTGAGCTCCGCGGTGCCGGCCTCCTCTCCCTGGTCCATCGCGTCGGGATCGCGGTTGGAGAGCTGCCCGTATGGGGCATAGCTGCGGACGCGGAAGTAGACGTCGCCGCCGGCGGCATACGCGCTACCGCGCTCGACCAGGGCCTCGATCAACGCGACGATCGGGTCGATCATCGTGGTCGCGCGCGGCTCGTGGTCGGGCCGCCGGCCGAGGCCGAGGGCGTCGGTGTCGGCGACGTAGGCCGCGATCATCTCCTCCGCGTGCTGTGCCGATGGGACGCCGCGCTCGGCAGCGGCGGCGTAGATCTTGTCGTTGACGTCGGTGAGGTTGATCACGAGCTTCGGCTCGTGGCCCTCATGTCTGAGGAACCGCGCCAGCAGGAGCGGGAGCACGTACGGCCGCGCGTTACCGATGTGAATCAACCCGTAGGTCGTCGGTCCGCAGGCGTAGATCCCGATCTCGCCACCGGGTCCGGCCTCGAGTGGCCGCAGCTCCCCCGAGAGGGTGTCCCTGATCCGGATCTCGCGCACCGGGGCGATGCTAGGGGGCGCGTGGCGCGAACTGCACGCCAGGCGAGACATCTGCCTCGGGTCGCGTCGGGATGGGGGTCGCGATTCGGCTCTAGACTGAGGCGTGATGTCGAAAGCGACCACGGGGAGCGCGAGGGTCAACGGCAGATCTGCCGACTCGAACGCATCGCCGAACGGCGACGCGCCCGAGCGCGATCCCGACGGGGCGGACCGCGGCGCCCTTGCAGCGGCGGCAGCCCTGCCGCTCGCCGCCGCCGCCGCCGCCGGCGGGATCGCCGGCCGGCTGCTGGGGCCAGTGGCGCGCAGCCTCGGCAACCGGCTCAGCGCCGACCTCGACGATCGCGACCCCGACTTCATCCGCGAGAACCTGCCGTTGTCGTGGCTGATCTCGACGCTCTGGTTCCGGGGCGAGGTCAGGAACATGCAGAACATCCCCGAGCAGGGACCGGTGCTGCTGGTCGGCAACCACTCCGGCGGCAATCTGACCCCCGACACGATCGTCTTCACGGTCGCGTTCTGCACCTACTTCGGCGTCGAGCGTCCCTTCTACCAGCTGGCCCACAACCTCGTCCTCGCCTCGCCTGTCGGTCCCCTGCTGCGCCGCTACGGCACGGTCAGCGCCTCTCACGAGCACGCTCGCGAGGCCCTCGAGGCGGGCGCCGCCGTCCTCGTCTATCCAGGCGGCGACTGGGAGGTCCATCGACCCGTCTGGGAGCGCAACCAGGTCGACTTCAACGGCCGCAAGGGCTTCATCCGCTTGGCCCGGGACGCGGGGGTGCCGATCGTCCCCGTCGTTTCGGTCGGCGGTCAGGAGACCGCGCTCTTCCTCTCCCACGGCGGTGGGCTCGCCCGGCTCCTCCGCGTCGACAGGACCCTGCGGCTCAAGGTGCTGCCGATCTCGATCGCCCTGCCCTGGATCGTCAACGTGGGCGACTTCTTCAGCCACCTCCCCCTCCCGGCCAAGATCACGATCGAGGTGCTCGACCCGATCGACGTCGAGGCGCGCTTCGGTCCCGAGCTCGACCTCGACGAGGTTTACGAGCAGATCACGGGCGAGATGCAGGGCGCGCTCGACGGCCTGGCAGCGGAGCGCCGGCTCCCGGTGATCGGCTGAGGCAGGCCCGTGCGGATCAACTCTTCGATCATCGTCCGGGCGCCGAAGGAGCTGGTCTGGGAGCTGATCACCGACCCCGCCGGCTACCTCGACTTCATGTCCGGCATCACTCGCTGGGAGCTGCAGGGCGACGGCGACGTGGTCGAGACCCCGGCGCGGCTCGAGCTCGGCTCACGAGTTCGGATGCTGATTCGGGTCGGCGCCGCCGAGGTCGGCGGGTTGATCGAGATCGTCGAGTACGAGGACTGCCGCGACATGGCCTGGTCCTCGGTCACCGGGATCGACCAGCGCGGCCGCTGGCGCCTGCGGGACGCGGGCAAGGGGATGACGCGCGTCGAGCTGCGCTACTCCTACGGCGTCGCGGGAGCCGGAATCGCCGGCCTGCTCGCCGAGCGGGTCGGCGCGCCGATCCTCCGCCGCCGCCTCCGCGAGAGCCTGCAGCGGCTCAAGCAGGTGACGGAGGGTGAGCGTCAGCGGCGCGAGGCCGGCGCCCGGCGCGAGCGCGCGGCGGCCTGAGACCGGGATCCCTCAGTCGTCGCCTGCGGCCTCGGTCTGATCTCCCTCGCCGGACTGATCCGCTGACCCGTTCGACTCGGCCAGCTCCCGCTTCAGCACCTTGCCCGTCGGGTTGCGCGGGAGCTCGTCGAGGAACTCGACCTCGCGGGGGACCTTGTAGCGCGCGAGGTTCTCCTTGACGTGGGCCTTGACTGCCTCCTCGTCGAGGTCCTTGCCCTTGCCGGCCACGACGAAGGCCTTCAGACGCTGGCCGAACTTCTCGTCGTCGACGCCGATCACCGCCGCTTCGTCGATCGCCTCGTGGTCGGAGAGGACGTCCTCGACCTCGCGCGGGAAGACGTTCTCGCCACCGGAGACGATCATCTCGTCGTCACGGCCGTCGATGAAGAGGCAGCCGTCGGCGTCGAAATGACCGACGTCGCCGGACGAGAGCAGGCCGTCGATGACGTCCTTGCCGCCGCCGCCGGTGTAGCCCTCGAACGACATCTCGTTGCCGACGAAGATCCGGCCGGTCTCCCCGCGGGGGACCTCCTTGCCGTCCTCGTCGTAGAGCTTGACGATCGTCCCGTGCGGGACGCGGCCGGCGGTCCCCGGGGCCCTGCGCATGTCCTGAGGCGTCGCGATCGACGCCCAGGCGACCTCGGTCGAGCCGTAGAGGTTGTAGACGTTGTCGCCGAATTCGTCCATCCAGCGGATCGCGAGCTCGCCGGGCAGGGCCGACCCGCTGACAGCGGTGACCCGCAGCGACGAGAGGTCGTACTTGGCGCGGACGTGCTCGTCCAGCTCCATGATCCGCTGCAGCATCACCGGGACGACGATGAGCGCGTCGGCGCCGTGCTCGTCGATGGCCGCGAGGACCGACTCGGGGTTGAACTTGCGGTGGAGCACGTTGGTCGAGCCCAGCGCCAGGCCGAGGGTGAAGTGCATGAACCCCCAGGAGTGGAACATGGGGGTGGCGATCATCGTCGTCCGCTCGCTGCGCAGCGGGATCCTCGAGAGCAGGACCGCGAGCGGCGCGAGCGAGCCCGGCGACGCTCGCTGGGCGCCCTTCGGCATTCCGGTCGTCCCCGACGTGAGCACGACGAAGCGGCTCGGCTCGGCCGGCGGATCGACGGGCTCGTCGGAGGCGGTGGCGATCGCGTCCTCGGTCGTCTGCTCGGAGACCTCGGCGCCCTCGTCCACCCAGGAGACGAAGCGCGAGAGCCTCGGCGCGTCATCCTCGGCTCCGTCGAGCATCGAGCCGAACTCGGAGTCGTAGATGATCGCCTGGGGCTGCTCGCGCTCGATCACGCCCTGGAGCTGGGGAGCGGCGAAGTCCGTGTTCAACAGGAGAACTGTGGCGCCGAGCTTCGAGCAGGCGAAGATCGCGTCGACGAAGCCGCGATGGTTGCGGCACATGACCGCGACCGACTCCCCATCCTCGACCCCCTGCTCCCGCAACGCCCGGGCGAGCGCGTTCGAGCGGCGCTCGAGCGCGGCGAAGGTGAGCGAGCCGGCCTCGTCGTGAAGGGCGATCTTGTCGGGGTGCTGGATCGCGGCGGAGGCGACGCCGGCGGCCGGGGAGGCGCCCCAGCGCCGCAGAGCGCCGCCGACGGCGAGAAGCTTGCCCGGGGAGATCGGCTTGACGACCCCGGCCTCGATCAGCGACTTCAGGTTGAACGGAAGGTCGACGAGGCTGCCGAGCTGGCCGAGCTTGATTTGGCGCGCAGCGTTGGCGGCGGTCCCCAGGACCCGGCTCATGGCACCACGCGAGCGGGGAGGGTCATGAGTCGGGTTCCTGCCCCTCCAGTGCCATGAACGGAGCTTATTCGTCGCTGCTCGGGAGCGGAGGCGTCCCCGGCCGGGCTCCGTCGTCGGGCTCGTACAGCGCCACCGCGATCGCCGCGATGCCCTCGCCACGCCCGATCGCGCCGAGGCCCTCGTTCGTCGTCGCCTTGAGCGAGACCTGCGCGCCGACGGCTTCGCTCAGACGCTGCTCGATCGCAGCTCGGTGGGGAGCGATCGGCGGCGCCTCGCAGATCACGGTCGCATCGACGTTCACGACGCGGCCGCCGAGCTTCGCCAGGACCTCGCCGAGGAGCTCAATCGAGTCGGCGTCCAGCCACCGTTCATCCGTCGGCGGAAAATGCGCACCGATGTCGCCGGCACCTGCGGCGCCGAGGATCGCATCGGTGATCGCGTGCGCGAGCACGTCGGCGTCGGAGTGCCCGCTCAGGCCGAGCTCGCAGGGAACCTCGACGCCACCGAGGATCAGCGGGCGGTCGGGCACGAGCCGGTGGCTGTCGTAGCCGACTCCGACGCGCGCGCTCATCCGAGTGGCTCCATCCGTCGATTCCGCCCTTCGAAGACGCAGATCTCCTCGATGCCGAGATCGCGCAGGAGCTCGAGCGCCTCGTCGTAAGCGTGGCCGATGTGCTCGGGGACGTGGGCGTCGGAGGAGAGCGTGAACGGGACGCCCGCCTCGACGCAGAGCTCGGCGAAGCCGCGGGCGGGGTAGAGCTCGCCGACCGGCTTGCGCAACCCGGCCGTCGAGACCTCCACCGCCACGCCGGCCTTCGCGATCGCGGCGACGGCAGGCTCATAGAATCGGCGGAGGTCCCCTCCGGGCTCCGGCTTGCCGGCCCCCCAGACCTTGACGAGGTCGGGATGGGCGAGCGTGTCGAAAAGCTCGCTGGCGGCGGCGTCGGCAAGCCGCTCGAAGTAGCGCGACCAGACCCGCTCGGGGTCCTCGCCCTCGATCTCCCAGACGTCGTAGCCCTGATGGTCCACGGCGCCCTCGCCGACGAAGTGGACCGATCCGATCACATAGTCGAAGGGCCGGCCCGAGAGCAGCTCGGCGATCCGCTCCTCGGCACCGGCGATGTAGTCAGCCTCGATCCCGACCCGCAACGGGCCGGCCAGCAGGAACTCGCAATAGGCATCGAGATCATCGGTTGCCTGCTCGACCCAGAAGGGGTGGCGCCAGACGGCCAGTGCCTGGCGGAAGCGGTGGACGTGCTCGGAGACGCCGAGCTCGGCGATCCCGGCGGCGTCGGCGGCGGCTCGGTAGCGCTCCACGTTGGCATCCGTGAAGTAATCGGCCGCTGTCGTGTCGGGCTCGTCGGGGCGCAGGTGGACGTGGTAGTCGGTCAGCACCGGGCTAGCCTAGATACCCGGATACCCTGAGGCGATCGCGACCCTGACCGACATCGGCATCGTCCTCGGCGCCTTCGCTCTGGTGACCGCGATTGCCGCCGCCGCGGGTGCCGCCAACCTCGGCACGGCCCTGGGCGCCGGCCTGGTCGCGTTCGGGATCGTGACGACGATGGTCATCGTCCTACGCGACTGACAAACCGCATCAAACTAGGCGCTCCACGCCTCAATCGATCCGTTGCTCGCGAGATCAGCCGCGGAGGAGGGCGGCGGCGACGGCAAGGTCGGCCTCGGATGTGACCTTGAGGTTCGGGGCTCCAACCTCCTCCAGCAGGACGGTCCCCCCCACCCGCTCGATCAGCCACGCCTCGTCGGTGGCCGTCGCGAGCTCGCCGGCCTCGGAGGCGGCGAGCTGGGCCGCGCGGAGCGCCTCTACCCGAAACGCCTGCGGTGTCTGCGCCGCCCACAGCCCAGCCCGATCGACGGTCCCTCCCACCGCCCCGCCTTCACCAGCCCGCTTCAACGTGTCGGAGACGGGAGCGGCGGCAATGACGCCGTCGGCGCCCGAGTCCACGAGCCGCTCAACCACCCGATCGATCAACTTCGCGGTGACGAGCGGTCGAGCTGCGTCCTGTATGACGACCACATCTCCGCTCACTGCTCCGAGTCCGGCGACGACGGATTCGGCCCTGGTTGCTCCCCCTGCGACCGCGACCGCGTCCACCGATGCCTCGAACCCCGCCGGCACGACGAGGACGACCTCCCCGACGCTCGCGGCCTCGGCGAGCGCCGCCAGCGACCACTCGATCAGCCGTCGCCCCGCCACCTCCACGAAGGCCTTCGGGCCGCCGGCGCCGAGCCTCTGCCCGGAGCCGGCGGCCGCGATCACGGCAGTGGCGCGAGGTCCGCTCAGGGCTCTGCGCCCTAGGCGGGAGCCCCGGCGCCGAAGCGCTCGGTGAGGAGCCCGTCGAGGTAGACCTCGGCGCCCTCCTCGTCCGTATCAAGCGCGTACATGAACTCGGAGGCGAGGATCTTCTTCGCCCGCGTGTACATCTGCTTCTCGCCGGTCGACAGTCCCTTCTCGATCTCGCGGATCGCGAGGTTGCGAACCACCTCGGCGAGCTCGAAGACGTCCCCGGTCTTGATCTTCTCGCGGTTGTGCTTGAAGCGCCGGTTCCAGTTCTTCGGCATCTCCGAGACGTCGTCGGTGAGCACGTTGGTCACCTTCTTGACGTCGTCGGGGCCGATCACGCGGCGCAGACCTGCCACCCCGGCGTTCTCGCAGGGCACCTGAACGGTCATGTCGTTGTGCAGGATCTTGATCGTCAGGTACTCGCGGGACTCCCCCATCAGCTCCCGGCTCTCCTTCTTGAGGACCACTCCGGCCCCGTGGTGTGGGTAGACGACGTTGTCACCGATCTCGAAGTCCTCGCACTCGAGCCCCTCGAGTTCGAGATCGGCGTCGATCGCCTCGTCAACTAGCTCAGGAATGGTCTTCCTCCTCTTGTCGCGGCGCCCATACGACTCGACGCCTTCATGTCAACGGATATCGCTCGAAGACCTCGGACTCGCGGATGCGGTCGAGGCCCTCCCGGATGTCAGCGGCGCGGTCCTCCCCCAAGCCGTCGACGGCCGCAAGCTCCTCGTCGGTGGCTGCGAGGATCTCCTCGAGGCTGCCGAAGTGGCGGATCACCTTCTCCCCGACCAGCCGCGGCAGGCGCGGAATCCGGCCCAGCGCGCGGTAGCCGCGGGCCGAGACGTGCAGATCGTGGGGGTTGGCCTTGCGATCGTGTCCGAGCAGCTCAGCCAGACGGCCGAGGTCCAGAAGCTCCTGATGGGGAAGGGCGCCGACGACCTTGAGCACCTCGTCGAGGACCGGCTCGGAGTCGTCCTCGGCGTAGTCGCGGATCAGCGCCACCCGGTCCGCGAGCACACCGACCGCGGTCTCCTCGAGCTGCATCTCGATCAGCCGCCCCTCGGCGCCGAGCTCGATGATGTAGCGCTCGACCTCGTTGGAGGTGCGGATCAGCAGCTCGGCGCGCTGCAGGACCGTGAGGACGTCATGGAGGCTGGCGGCACCCGCCATCTCGACCGTCGTCAGCCGAGCCGAGACCCGATCGAGCCGCACCCGGTACTTCTCCATCGTCGCCAGGCCCTGGTTGGCCTTGCTGAGCACGGTCGGGATGTCCTGAAGGATGTACTTACGGCCGTCGAGGTAGATCGTCACGACCTCGCGCCGGGAGGAGATCGCGATCACGAGCGCCTTCGTCTGCTTCGAGACGCGCTCGGCGGTCCGGTGGCGGGTGCCCGTCTCCGAGGAGTGGATCGTCGGGTCGGGCATCAGCTGGACGTTGGCCCAGGAGAGCTTCTTGGCCTCGGGGTCGAGCACGATCGCGCCGTCCATCTTCGCGACCTGGTAGATCATCGCCGAGGTGTAGTCGACGTCGAGCTTGAGCCCGCCGCTGAACAGGTAGGAGATCTCGTCGGGCTCGCCGATGACGATCAGCGCACCGGTCGAGGCGTGGATGATGTTGTCGATCCCCTCCCGCAACGCGGTGCCGGGCGCAACCATGTCGAGCGCCTTCAGCAACGTCGGGTCTTGGTGCACCAGCGCAGCAGATGTGTCATCCCAAGGAGCCAGCGCCATGACCGAGTTCACTATGACACAGGGAGCTAAATTGCCCGCTCCCGACGAATTCCGAGTGAATTGATCGGGGAAGAACCCCGAGCGCCGACGGGCTACTTGCCGGAGCCGGCCGAGTCGCCGCCCGAGTCGCCGTTCCCGCCACCGTTCCCTGCGTCGGCACCACCGTTCCCTGCGTCGATCTCGAGACTGACGCCGAGCAGCAGCAACGGCCAGAGGACGACGGCGAGGAGCATCTCGAAGATCGCCTCGATGTCGTCGAGGTCGTTGAAGTAGTCGCGCTCGTCGCCGATGGTCCCGGCGGCGACGAGGACGCCAACCACGAGGTAGATCACGGAGACGACTCCGAAGCGCATCGGACGAGCGTACTCCGATCCCCCGGGCTCCAGTTCAGGTGAATGACCGAGCCGACGGCGCAGAAAGCCCGGCTAGATCGACGGCCCGATCTCGTCGTCGAGCGCCCGGATCCAGGCCGCGAGAAACGGCTCGACGATCTCGTGCGATCCGTCGGCCCGGCGGGCGATCAGCTCCCTGCGCTCGAGCGCTCTCAGGGCCGCCTGAACGGTCGCCGCCGTCGGCAGCTCGTACCGCGTGCGGTAGGCGCTCGTCATCGGCCGGCCCGGCTCCACCGCCAGCGCCTGGAGGAGGAGCTTCTGCGAGACCGACGCGCCCTCCCAGCGAAGCTGGAAGTGACTGTGCTCGGAGCGCAGCACCGCCCGCAGCGCGGCCTCGAGGGAGGCGGCTGTCGCGGCGGAGTCGAACGGGGTCTCCTCCCAGAGGAAGTAGCAGAGCTCCTGGGTCGCGTAGGGATGCCCGGACGTATGCGTGAGCAGCGAATCGACGATCGGGCGTGGGACCTGCTTGCGGGTGCCCTCGAAGCGGTCGATGATGAAGCCGGCGAACCGGCGCGGCTCGACCACCCCGAGCTCGATCCGCTTCGCGCTGCGCCAGAACGGCTCGTTCTCGTCGTTGAAGATCCGCTCCATCATGTGCCGCCGGCTGCCGAGATAGACCCGCGAGACCTCGGGCTGCTGCTCGAAGATCGTCCGCATCAGGCGTGGCAGGGAGCGATCGATCTCCTCGATCTCCTGGAACTCGTCGAAGACGAGGCCAACGCGCCGCTCGCCCGTCGCGGACAGCTCGGCGGGCAACTCGAGCAGGCGCTCGATCGTCGCGTCGACATCGGTCGTCGCGTGCCCGACGCCGAAGGTGAAGCTGAGCCTCCCGTCCTCGGGATCGATCGTGATGCGAGGGGTGATCTGCAAACCGCGGAAGAGCTTGAGCGAAGCCTCCTTCGCTCGCTCCTGCGGGGAGGCGATGCTCTCGTAGATCGCGGTCGCGAGCTTCTCGGCCAGCTTCTCCTTCGTCGGAGTCGTCATCAGGTTGACGTACGCGACCAGCGCCCCCTCCACGCCGAGCTGCTGCATCGTCTTCCAGACCAGCGAGGACTTGCCGAAGCGGCGGGGCGCGAAGATCACCACGTCCTGTCCGTTCAGGACGTCGAACTTGAGCTCCTGGACCTCCGTCTCGCGGTCGGCGAAGGCATCGTCGAGAGCCAGCCCGCCGTAGCTGAAGGGGTTCGTGGGAGCCTTGATGCTTCTCACCATCATGGCTTTGAGCATAGCAGGATCTATGCGTTCTTACAGTGCTGTCGCTATGTCGAGTTACATCATGACGAGTTGCATACTTCCGCCGTTCATGCGACCCGCGCGATCGACCCCCTTCCACCGCGGCGAACGACTCCCAGCGCTGCTCGCAGGGTCGCGCTCGTCTCGAGCCCATGCGGCGCATCGTGAATCCGCGGGCCCATTACCGGGTTGAGGCCGAACTTGAGCGCCTCGGCGACGCGGCGCTCGGCGTGGGCGACGTAACGCAGCTCGCCGGTCAGCCCGATCTCGCCGAAGCACGCGAGTGGCTTGCCGGCGGAATCGCTGAGCGGCTCGTTTCGCTGAGCGGAGGCGACAGCGAGGGCGATCGCGAGGTCGGCGCCGGGCTCGTCGACTCGGACCCCACCCGCGACGTTGACGAAGACGTCGGCGCTCCCGACTCCGACGCCGCCGTGGCGCGAGAGCACCGCGAGGATCATCGCCAGCCGGTTGCGGTCGATCCCGTTCGCGACCCGACGCGGCGGGACCACCTCGGTCGGCGCGACGAGCGCCTGCACCTCGACGAGCAGCGGCCGCGTGCCCTCCATCGCGCAGAGCACGACGGACCCCGCGGCGGCGGTGGCCTCGCCGACGAATCGCGCCGACGGGTCCTCGACCTCGACCAGCCCGCCTGAGCGCATCTCGAAGACGCCGAGCTCGCTCGTCGCTCCGAAGCGGTTCTTCAGCGCTCGCAGGGTCCGGTAGGAGCGCTCGCGCTCCCCTTCGAACAGGAGCACGCAGTCAACCAGGTGCTCGAGGACGCGCGGCCCGGCGACGGCGCCTTCCTTCGTCACGTGGCCGACGAGGATCAGCGCCGTCCCGTTGCGCTTCGCGACCTCCATCAGAGCGTTCGCGGCCTCGCGGACCTGGGCGACGGAGCCGGGCGCGCTCGAGAGCTCCGCCGAGTGGAGCGTTTGCACCGAGTCGAGGACGCACGCGTCGGGTCGCTCGGCCTCGATCGACGCGACGACGGTCGCGAGGTCGGTCTCGGCCAAGGCGGGGACCGCCAGCGCGCCGGCGCCGAGCCGCTTGGCGCGCATCCGGACCTGAGCGGTCGACTCCTCGCCGGTCACGTACAGGACCTGCCGTCCGGCCGCCGCCATGTTGCCCAGCGCCATCGAAGTGATCGTGCTCTTGCCGATCCCCGGCGAGCCGCCGAGCAGGACGAGCGAGCCGGGGACGAGACCCCCGCCCAGGACCCGGTCGAGCTCACCGATACCGGTCCCGAGGCGCTCCTCGCGCGGGGACTCGACATCCCGCAGCGGAATCGCGCGGGCGGGTGCGGCGGAGGTGCGGCCGCCGAAGCCACCCCCCTCCACCCCCGAGCCCTTCCCCGTCGCGCGGACGACGACCTCATCCAGCGTGTTCCACTCGCTGCAGCCCGCGCATTGGCCCGACCACATCAGGGCCTCATGGCCGCAATCGCGGCAGACGTACTTGCTGCGCTGCTTCGCCATGGCCCTCGATCCTGCCAAGCCCGGGGGACGGCTTCGCGCCCCCGGGCGACCGGAGTCGACTCGTCGGGCGGCTGGAGCGGGCGCTACTCGGCGTCGGCGGATTCGCCGGCGTCGCCGGCCGGAGCGTCATCGTCGGGCCCGTCGTCGGCGCCGGACTCGGTCGCACCAACGCCAACCGGCTGCTTCAGCTCCTCGCGGCGCATGCGCTCAGCCTCCGACGGCGGGATCAATTCGAGGCTGAGCGGCTGGTCGTCCTCGTCACCGGACTCGTCGCGATCGACCATCACGGTCGTGCCGGGCTCGATCGCGTCGACGCCCGCCTTCAGCACTTCGTCGGCGAGCGGGTCCTCGATGTAGCGCTGGATCGCGCGGCGCAGCGGACGTGCTCCCATCGACGGGTCCCATCCCTTGTCGACCAGCAACTCCTTGGCGGCGTCGGTCAAGTCGAGCTGCAACTCGTGCTCGGAGACCTGGGTCCGGACCCGCCCGATGAGCAGATCGATGATCACCTTGATCTCGTCGCGGCTGAGCTTGTGGAAGACGATGACCTCGTCGATCCGGTTCAGGAACTCCGGGCGGAAGACCTTCTTCAGGTCGCCCATGACCTTCTTCTTCATGTCTTCGTAGTTCGTGCCCAGCTCGTCGCTGATCGCGAACCCGAGCGACTGATTGCGGGCGATCTCCGGGGCGCCGACGTTGGAGGTCATGATCACGATCGCGTTGCGGAAGTCGACCGTGCGGCCCTGGGCGTCGGTGAGCCGGCCGTCCTCGAGGATCTGCAGGAGGATGTTGAAGACGTCGGGGTGAGCCTTCTCGATCTCGTCCAGCAGGAGCACGCAGTAGGGCTTGCGGCGCACGGCCTCGGTGAGCTGGCCGCCCTCGTCGTAGCCGACGTAGCCCGGGGGCGAGCCGACGAGCCGGGAGACCGCGTGCTTCTCCATGTACTCGGACATGTCGATGCGAATCATCGAGTCCTCGTCGCCGAAGAGGAACTCGGCGAGGGTGCGCCCGAGCTCGGTCTTGCCGACGCCGGAGGGGCCGAGGAAGATGAACGAGCCGGAGGGGCGCTTGGGGTCCTTGATGCCGGCGCGAGCGCGGCGGATCGCCTTCGAGACGGCGGTGATTGCGGCCTCCTGGCCGACAACCCGCTTGTGCAGCTCCTCCTCCATCCGGATCAGCTTCTTCGTCTCGGCCTCGGTCAGCTTGAAGACGGGGATGCCGGTCCACATCGAGACGATGTCGGCGATCTCCTCCTCGCCGACGACCGGGCGGGTGCCCTCCTCGCCGGAGCTCCACTCCTCCTCGAGCTCGCGCTTCTTCGCGGTGAGCTGACGCTCCTTGTCGCGGAGGTTGGCCGCTTTCTCGAACTCCTGGGCCTCGATCGAGGCCTCCTTCGAGCGGCGGGTCTCGTCGATCTCGTCCTCGAGGTCGCGGTAGACGGGGGGCTGCGACATCGAGCGGATGCGCAGGCGCGACGCCGCCTCGTCGATCAGGTCGATCGCCTTATCGGGCAGGAAGCGCTCCGAGATGTAGCGGTCGGCGAGATCGGCGGAGGCGCGCAGGGCCTCGTCGCTGATCTTGACCTTGTGGTGCTGCTCGTAGCGCTCGCGCAGACCTTGCAGGATCTGGACGGTCTGGTCGATCGACGGCGGCTCGACCTTGATCTGCTGGAACCGCCGCTCGAGCGCCGAGTCCCGCTCGAGGTACTTGCGGTACTCGTCCAGCGTCGTCGCGCCGATCGTCTGCAGCTCGCCGCGGGCGAGCGCCGGCTTCAGGATCGAGGCCGCGTCGATCGCACCCTCGGCCGCGCCGGCGCCGACGAGGTTGTGGAGCTCGTCGATGAACAGGATGATGTCGCCGCGCTGGGTGATCTCCTTCATCACCTTCTTCAGCCGCTCCTCGAACTCGCCGCGGTACTTCGAGCCGGCGACCAGCGCCGCCAGATCGAGTGTGTAGATCTGCTTGTTGCGCAGCAGCTCGGGAACCTCGCCGTTGGTGATCCGGGCCGCGAGGCCCTCGACCACGGCGGTCTTGCCGACGCCCGGCTCGCCGAGCAGGACGGGGTTGTTCTTCGTGCGCCGCGAGAGGATCTGCATGATCCGCTCGATCTCGGTTTCCCGGCCGATCACGGGATCGAGCTTGCCGTCGGCGGCGAGCTTGGTCAGGTTGCGGCCGAACTGGTCGAGCAGCTTCGAGGACTTCTTGCCCTCGCCGGACGCTGACGACCCCGAGCCCGACCCCGAGCCCTGGCGGCGGCCGCCGGGGCCGGAGAGCATCCGGATGACCTCGTTGCGGATCTTCTCCGAATCGGCGTCGAAGTCGAGCAGGATGCGGGCGGCGACGCCCTCGTTCTCGCGGACCAGGCCGAGCAGGATGTGCTCGGTGCCGATGTAGTTGTGGCCGAGCGAGAGCGCCTCGCGCAGCGCCAGCTCCAGGACCTTCTTGGCCCGCGGAGTGAATGGGATCTGCCCCGAGGTGACCTCCTCGCCGGAGCCGACGATCCGGACGACCTGGGCGCGGACCCGCTCAACGGTGATGTCGAGCGATTCCAGGACCCGAGCGGCGAGGCCCTCTTCCTCGCGCAGCAGCCCGAGCAGGATGTGCTCGGTGCCGATGTAGTTGTGCTTGAGGGTCCTGGCCTCTTCCTGGGCGAGGACGACGACCTGACGGGCCCTCTCTGTGAATCTCTCGAACATCAGCTACCCAACTTCGATTTCTGGTTGATTTCCTCTCTCAGTATCTCGTCACCCGCGGTCGGACCGGACCGCTGCCTCCAAGAATGCGCAGCCACCGGAGACCCCGATCAAACTCTTCGGCAATTCGCTCGCCGATCGATCAGCCCTCCGGTTGTAGTTGGCGCGGAGCGCGGAGTATAGACGGGGAGGTCGGCCGGCTTATGGGTCCGATCCGTGCCTGAGATCCGTGTCCGCAACTTGCCGGGGGGTGGATTACCTGAGCAGCTCCCCGAGGTCGCCCGGCCGATAGCTCCGTGTCCGCGGGCCGGTACTCGGGCTCGAGCGTGAGGACGGTCTGAAACGTCAGCCTCTCCGCCCGATCGAGGCTCGCCGCGGATCGGGCGGTCCAAGCCCGCTCAGCGCATCGCCGGAAAGAGCAGGACCTCGCGCAGGCTCGGGGCGCCGGTCAGGATCATCACCAGCCGGTCGATGCCGAGGCCGACGCCCGCCGTCGGCGGCATCCCCTGCTCGAGCGCCCGCAGGAAGCTCTCGTCGTGAGGTTGCGCCTCGGCGTCCCCGCGCCGCAGCTCCTCGGCCTGTTGATCGAAGCGGCGACGCTGCTCGTCGGGGTCGTTGAGCTCGCTGAACGCGTTGGCGATCTCGATCCCGCCGACGAACGCCTCCCAACGCTCGACGACTCCGGTTGTGGAGCGATGCCGCTTCGCGAAGGGCGAGAGCTCGACCGGGTAGTCGAGGATGAACGTCGGCTGGACGAGGTCCGGCTCGACGCGCTTGGAGAGGAGCATGTCGACGAGCTTGCCCCAGCCGAGCTCGTCCGTCGCCTCGATCCCGAGCGCCGCGGCCAGGTCGTCGCGGGACGGCTCGGCGGCCAGGTCCACGCCGGTCGCCTCGAGCAGCGCGTCGCGCATCGTCAGCCGCCGCCACGGCGGCGCCAGCTCGATCGTGTTCCCGTCGCGCTCGACCTCGGTCGTCCCGAGCACCTTGCTGGCAACGGTGGAGACGAGCCGCTCCAGCCGCTCGGCGGCGTCGGCGTAGTCGGCATAGGCCTCGTACCACTCGAGCATCGTGAACTCGGGGTTGTGCTTGGGCGAGACGCCCTCGTTGCGGAAGTCCTTGCCGAGCTCGTAGACCCGGTCGATCCCGCCGACGACGCACCGCTTCAGGTACAGCTCGGTCGCGATCCGCAGGTACAGGTCGCGGTCGAGGGCGTTGTGGTGGGTCGTGAACGGCTGGGCGAGCGCGCCTCCGTACAGCGGCTGCAGGACGGGCGTCTCGACCTCGACGAAGGCGTGAGCGTCGAGCCAGGAGCGGATCTCCGCGATCGCACGAGCGCGCAGCTTGAACCGCTCGAGCACCTCGGGGTTGGCGATCAGGTCTAGCTCCCTCCGGCGAAACCTTGTCTCCACGTCGGCGAGGCCGGCGTGCTTGTCGGGCATCGGTCGCAGGCTCTTCGCCAGCGGCGTCCAGGACTCGACCCGCAGGCTCAGCTCGCCGCGGCGAGAGCTGAAGGCGACACCCTCGACGCCGATGAAGTCGCCGAGGTCGACGTCGTGGAGGAGCTGATCGTGACCATCGGCGCCGACGACGTCGGCGCGGGAGTGGAGCTGGATCGCCCCGGTTCCGTCGCGGAGGTCGATGAAGGCCGCCTTGCCATGGCCGCGGCGGGCCATCACGCGCCCTGCGACGCGGTAGCTCTCGTCGGTCTCCTCGCCGTCGGCGAGCCGCTCGTGAGCGGATCGCACCCGCTCGATCGTCTCTCGTCCTTCGAACGCGGCCGGGAACGGGTCGAGGCCGCGCTCGCGCTGGCGCTCGAGCTTTGCCCGGCGCTCGGCGAGCAGCGCGGTTTCGTCCCGCTCGTGGGCCTGCTCGGGTTCGGCATCGTGATCGCTCATCGACGGGCGAGCGTATTCAATGGTCTCCCGTGCCGCCCGAAGCGCCCCCGCCGATCGAGATCAGCGCCGCCACCGTCGCCGACCTGCCGCGGATCTTCGCGATCTACAACGCCGAGGTGGAGCGCGGGATCTCGACGTTCGACGTCGACCAGAAGGACGCCGGGCGCGACGAGGGCTGGCTCACCGAGCGGGAGCGCATCCATCCGGTGATCGTGGCGGTCCGCGCCTTGGAGATCGATGGTTGGGCGGCCCTGGGAGCCTGGTCACCGAAGGGGGCCTATCGGCGAACCGCCGAGGTCTCCGTATACGTCGATGTAGCAGCGAGGGGAGGTGGCGTCGGCACGGCCCTGCTCACCGCGTTGACGGAGGGCGCCCGCGGGACCGACGTGGCGGTGCTCCTCGCCCGAATCGCGCTGCCGAATCCCGCGAGCATCGCGATCCACGAGGCGCGCGGATTCCGCTCGTTCGGGACTCAGCGCCGCTGCGGCGAAAAGCTCGGAAAGATCCTCGACGTCGAGCTCATGGATCTCCATCTGGACGACGAGGGGAGCCGTAACCGCGATATTCACGGCTAACGTACCTCTCGCGCTCAGGCGACTTCGATCTTCGTGATCTTCAGTTCCTTCGCGGGGCCTCGCGGGACCTCGATGCTGACGACCTCGCCGCGCTTCTTCCCCATCAGCGCCTTGCCGATCGGCGACTCGTGGGAGAGCTTGTCCAGGGCGGGATTCGCCTCGGCGGAGCCGACGAGCTGGAACTTGCGGGAGTCGCCCGTCTTCTGGTCCTTGACGTGGACCCGAACGCCGACCTGGACGCTGCCGGTGTCGAGCGCCTTCTCGTCGATCACCGTCGCCCGGCGAACCCGCTCCTCCATCTGCGCGATCCGCTGCTCCAGCATCGCCTGCTCGTTCTTGGCGTCGTCGTACTCGGAGTTCTCGGTGATGTCGCCGAACTCGCGCGCCTCCTTGATCCGCTGCGCGACCTCGCGCCGGCGCACGGTTTGCAGCTCCTCCAGGTCTTCCTTGAGCTTCTTCAGCCCATCGGGTGTGATCAGCAACTCTCGGGCCACGCTCGAACCTTCCTCGTCTGGTGCCCAGGGCGGACAACAAACCGCCCCTCAAAGACCGAAAACGCCCGATCACGACCCCCTCGGGGGCACGCGCCTCGGGCTCGGCGGCGCGGAACTATAGCAACGGGTTGCCGGACTATCCAGGTGCTGGCGAGACGGCCGCGGCAATCATCTTGCGGGCCTGGCCGAGGTCGGTGAGGCGCTGTAGGGCGTCGGCCTCGCCGGGGTCGAATCCAAGCCGGTTCGCGTACCACGGATAGAACTTGCGCAGGTAGCGCGTGGCCCGCTGCTCGCCGAGATGCTCCTCCGCTCGGCCGATCACCCAGAGCAGCTCCTCGGCGATCTCCTCCCGGGCCGGCGGGAGCGCACGCTTCCCGGTCAACTCATCGAAGATCCAGGGGTCGCCGAAGGACCCGCGGGCGATCATCACGGCATCGGCGCCGGAGAGCTCGAAGGCCTTGCGGGCGCTCGCCGCGGTGTCGAGCCCGCCGGAGACGATCACCGGAGCATCGATCCGCTCGACCAGCCGCCGAACGAGGTCGTAGTCGGGCACACCCTTGTGGTGGATCGCCGCCGAGCGCGGGTGGAAGGCGATCGCGGACACGGCGGCCTCCTCGACGAGGCGGACGCCGAGCTCGACGCCGGAGTCGTCGCCGGGCACCAGGCCGCTGCGGAGCTTGACCGTCACCGGACGCCCGCGGCCACCCTCAACGGCGGCGACCGCCACCGCGACGGCGAGGTCCGGATCGGCGAGCAGCTCGGCGCCCGCCCCGGTCTTCCGCACCTTGCGGACGGGACACCCCATGTTGAGGTCGATCAGATCCGCGCCGGCGTCGCCGACCACGCCGGCCGCCCCGCGCATCACCTCGGGATCGGAGCCGAAGAGCTGGATCGCGACGGGATGCTCGTCGGGATGGATTCGCAGGAGCTCCCGCAGCGTGCGTTCGTTGCGGTGGTGGATCGCGTGGCTCGAGACCATCTCCGAGAACCCGAGCCCGGCGCCATGCCGGCGCGCCTGCAACCGCACGAACCAGTTGCCGATGCCGGCCAGCGGCGCGAGCAGGACGCGGTTGGCGATCTCGACGTCGCCGATCCGGAACGGGTCGGTCAGCGCCGGCCTCACGAGCTTCTCAGTTGCGCTCATAGATCAGCCTCAGGCCCTTCAGCGTCAGGTAGGGATCGACCTCGTCGACGGACTCGCACAGCGGTGCGATCACCGCGGCGAGCCCGCCCGTGGCGATCACGGCGGGCTCATCGGCGAGCTCGGCGATCATCCGGCCGACGATCCCGTCGACCAGGCCGGCGAACCCGTAGACGAAGCCGGATTGGAGCGCCGCCAGCGTCCCCCGGCCGATCGCGGTCTCGGGCTCAGCGAGCTCGATGCGCGGGAGCTTTGCGGTCCGGCCCGCCAGCGCCTCGATCGAGACCTGAAGGCCAGGGCCGATCACGCCCCCCAGGTACTCCCCGCTCCCCGAAACGGCGTCGAAGTTGGTCGAGGTGCCGAAGTCAACCGATACACACGCTCCCCCGACCCGCTCGTACGTCGCCACGGCGTTGACGAGTCGATCGGAGCCGAGCTCCCGCGGGTTGTCGATCAGAATCGCCATGCCGGTCTTCACGGCAGGACCTACGAGCAGGCATGGAGCCTCGAGGTGGCGCTCGCTCAGGCGAACGTACTCCGGGCCCAACCGCGGCACGACCGTCGAGACGATCGCGCCGTCGAGCGCCGCTAGCTCGAGGTCGCGGAACTCGAGTGATCCGGCGATCGCGAGCGCGAGCTCGTCGGCGGTCGAGTCGCCGCGTGTGGCGAAGCGCCAGTCGCCGACGAGATCCTCGCTGTCGAAGACCCCGACGTGAGATTGCGTGTTGCCGACGTCGACCGCGAGGAGCATGGAGGGATGATCGCAAGGGGCGGGTGCTTGGGGGCGGGTGGGACCCCATCGCCGATAGGGACTCGCGCTCGTGGACTGGAAGCTCGAGTTGATGAACGTGCCCCTCGCCGACGTGGACCGGGCGAAGGCCTTCTACGTGGTGCGTTAGGGCTTGCGGGCGCCGCCGGCATGAACGCCCGTCTACCTGCAGGGGCTCGCCTCGGCGTCCCGATCTCCGTTGCCGCCGCTACCACGGCGCCGATCATCGCTCTCCCGCCGGCCGACTCGCGCGCCGTCTCGTCCCTGACTTTCCCGGGCACCCGGGCGGGCCTGCCGGCGGAGTGGCTCGAGCGGATCCGGTCCGCGAGCAACGCGAGCGCTTGACTCGACCTAGATCTCGTCCAGCGACCCCACCCGCTCGACTCGCTCGCCCTCCAGCCGCGAGAGCGCAGCGGCCAGCGAGGTGCCGTCCGGCAGCTCCAACGCCGGATCGAGCTCGAGCAGCGGGACCAGCACGAAGCGGCGGCGCGTCAGCTCGGGATGCGGCAGCGTGAGTCGCTCGTGCTCGAGCTCCACCCGGCCGAGGATCAGGACGTCGACGTCGAGCGAGCGCGGGCCGTGGCGGGGCCCGCCGGAGCGCCGGCCGTTCTCGACCTCGACTGCCTTGCACAGGTCGAGCAGATCGAGCGGCTCGAGGGCGGTGCGGACCCGGATCGCCGCGTTGAGGAAATCGGGTTGGTCGAGGACCTCGCCGACCGGCTCCGTCTCGTAGGCGCTCGAGACCGCCCCGAGCTCGACTCCGCGGAAGCGCAGCAGCTCGATCGCGCTCCGGAGGTGCGCCCCCCGGTCGCCGACGTTCGATCCGAGGCCGAGCCAGCCGACCCGCTCGGCGACGATCATCCCGCAGCGGGCCGCCGGCGCCGGAGGACGACCGCGACCTCGCCGATCGCCGCTGCCATCGGTGGCTCGGGCTTCGCCGCCCGAACCTCGAGGTCGTCGACCTCGAAGCGCTCCTCGATCTCGTCGGCGATCAGCGCGCAGAGACGCTCCAGGGTCCGGCAGCTCCGCTCGCGGACGATGGCGGCGGCGAGCGCCGCGACGGCGCCGTAATCGACCGTCCCCTCGAGCGCGTCGGTGGTGACCGCCGTGCTGGCCACGACCGTGAAGGAGATGTCGAGGACGATCCGGCGGCCGACCTCGCGCTCGGCATCGCTGACGCCGTGGGAGCCGTATGCCGACAGCCCGCGCAGCTCGACTCGCACGTCGTCGCCCCCATCGTTCATCGCGCCACCGAATCGGGCTCGCGCCACTCTCGCCTCCCGAGGATCGCCTCGGCGACGAGAACGGCGTCCCGCGTCGCCCCCACGTCGTGGACCCGGAGGACGTCCGCCCCCCGGGCCAGGGCGAGGACGGCTGCCGCGATCGAGCCCCCGAGCCTGTCGCCGACCTCCCTCCCGGTGATCGCTCCGATGAACCGCTTGCGCGAGGCGCCGACGACGACCGGGCGGCCGATCTCGCGCAGCTCGCCCAAGCGGTCGATCAACTCGAGGTTGTGCTCGACGGTCTTGCCGAACCCGATGCCGGGGTCGATCAGGATCATCTCCTCGGGCACCCCGGCGGACGTCGCCGAGCCGACCCGCTCGGCGAGGTGGTCGCGGACCTCCGATACGACGTCGTCATAGGTCGGATCCTCCTGCATCGTCCGCGGAGTGCCCTGCATGTGCATGAGGACGAGTGAGGCCTCCGCCTCGGCGCAGACGGTCGCCAGCTCGGGGTCGCCGAGCGCGGTGACGTCGTTGACCATCGTCGCGCCGGCCATCAGCGCCCGTTCCGCGACCTCGGCCTTCGAGGTGTCGATCGAGACCTGGCATGTGGTCCCGGCGGCGACCAGGCCCTCGATCACCGGCAGGACCCGCCTGAGCTCCTCCTCCGCCGAGACGGCGGCCGCCCCCGGTCGCGTCGACTCCCCGCCGATGTCGAGGATGTCCGCGCCCGCCGCCGCGAGCGCCAGGCCATGGGCGATCGCGGCCTCCGGGCGCAGGTACGCGCCGCCGTCGGAGAAGGAATCGGGGGTGACGTTGACGATCCCCATGATCTGAGTGAGCTCTGCCACCGGTGCATTATCTGCCGCCGCCGCCACCGCTGCGATTGAGGCGCTGTTGCCCGGGTACCCAGCTCACGATGGACATGCTCGGCATCTACCTGAACGATCACCTGGGAGGCTCCACCCTCGGGGTCGAGCTGGTCAAGCGCGCCACCGGCAACAACCAGGGCACCGAGTACGGAGCGACTCTCGCTGTGCTCGCTCGCGAGATCGAGGAGGACCGCGACACGCTCCTTCGGCTGATGGACGAGCTCGGGTTCGGCAAGGACCGCCTCAAGGTCACCGGAGGCTGGGTCGCCGAGAAGCTCGGGCGCCTGAAGCTGAACGGATCGCTGGTCGACTACTCGCCGCTGAGCCGCCTGGTCGAGCTCGAGGGCCTCTACCTCGGCGTCACGGGCAAGCTGGCGCTGTGGACGAACCTGCGTGCGTCGCTGGGCGACCGCGTGGGTGACGTGAACCTCGTCGAGCTCGCCGACCGCGCTCGCTCGCAAGGGGGCCGGCTCGAGGACCTTCGCTCGCGGGCGGCGGCCGAGGCGCTCGCCACCGCGCGGGGTCAGCCCGGCCTGAGCTGACCGCTCAGGTCGGCTCGGGGTCGCCGGGCTCGTCGGCGCGCATCTCGGCGGCACCGCCGGCGAAGCCGGGGCGCGGGCGGGCGACGGGGCGGGGTCCCTCGCGGCTCGACTTCTTCTCCTCGGCGGGCTCGTCGGGGGTCGGCTCCTCCTCGGACGCCGCCTCCGCGTCGGCCGCACCGAAGACCTCCTCCTCGGAGGCCCCGTCGATCAGCGCATCGAACTCCTTCGCGTCGATCGTCTCGCGAGCGAGCAGGATCTTCGAGATCTCGTCGAGCTTGTCCTTGCGCTCGGTGAGGATGTCCTTCGCGGACTGGTGGGCCTCCTCGACCACACGGCGGATCTCGTCGTCGATCTCGCGCGCGATCTCGTCGGAGTAGTCCGGCTCGGCGTGGAACTCGCGGCCGAGGAAGGGCTGGCCGCGGTTGTGGCCGAAGACGCGCGGGCCGAGGCGCTCAGACATGCCGAAGCGCATGACCATCTGCTTGGCGGTCTCGGTGACCTTCTCGAGATCGTTGGAGGCGCCGGTGGTGATCTCCTTGAAGACGATCTCCTCCGCTGCGCGGCCGCCGAGCGTCATCGCCATCGTGTCGGCGAGCTCCGCGCGGGTGGTCAGGAACTTGTCCTCGGTCGGCAGCGAGATCGTGTAGCCGAGGGCCTGCCCACGGCTGATGATCGAGACCTTGTGGACGGGATCGGTGTTCGGCAGGACGTGGCCGACGATCGCATGCCCCATCTCGTGGTAGGCCGTGATCAGGCGCTCCTTCTCACTCATCACGCGGGTCTTCTTCTCGGGGCCGGCGATCACTCTCATGATCCCCTCCTCGAGCTCCACCATCGTGATCTCGCGGTTGCCCTTGCGGGCGGTGAGCAGAGCGGACTCGTTGATCAGGTTCGCCAGGTCCGCGCCGGTAAATCCCGGGGTCTGGCCCGCGAGCACGTCGAGGTTGAGCTCGTTCGCCAGCGGCTTGCCGCGGGTGTGGACCTCGAGGATCTTCCGGCGGCCCTTCCGGTCGGGCCGGTCGACGGCGATCTGGCGGTCGAAGCGGCCAGGACGAAGCAGCGCCGGGTCGAGGATGTCGGGGCGGTTGGTGGCGGCGATCAGGATGATGTTGTCGTTCACCTCGAACCCGTCCATCTCGACGAGCAGCTGGTTCAGGGTCTGCTCGCGCTCGTCGTGACCGCCGCCCATCCCGGCGCCGCGGTGGCGGCCGACGGCGTCGATCTCGTCCATGAAGATGATGCAGGGGGAGTTCTGCTTGGCCTGCTCGAAGAGGTCGCGGACGCGGCTGGCGCCGACGCCGACGAACATCTCGACGAAGTCCGAGCCGGAGATCGAGAAGAACGGCACGCCCGCCTCGCCGGCCACCGCGCGGGCGAGCAGCGTCTTGCCCGTTCCGGGGGGGCCGTAGAGCAGCACGCCCTTGGGAATCCGGGCGCCGAGCGCCTGAAACTTCTTCGGGTTCTCGAGGAACTCCTTGATCTCGTGCAGCTCCTGAACCGCCTCCTCGACGCCGGCGACGTCGCGGAAGGTGATCTTGGGCGCGTCGACCGACATCCGCTTCGCCTTCGACTTGCCGAAGTTCATGACTCGCGAGCCGCCGCCCTGCATCTGGTTCATCAGGAAGATCCAGAACGCGAAGATGAGGACGAACGGAAGGACGTAGGTGAGCAGCGACAGGATCGACGATCCGCCCTTGCCCGAGACGTTCGTCGTGATGTCCTGGCGCTCGAGCGTGTTGACGAGGCCCTGCTCGGTGTTGTCGGGGTAACCAGTGGAGTACTCGGTCCCGTCGGCCTCGATCACCTCGATCGTGTTGTCGTTCGTCTTGATCTCGACCGACTCGATATCCCCCGCCGCTGTGTCGTCGTTGATCTGGGCGATGAAGTCCGTGTAGTTGGGCTCGTCGCCCTGAGGGGGAGGCGAGATGATGCGCTGCGCGAAGAACGCGAGCACGATCACGATCAGGATCGGCACGAGCGCGCCGCTGCGCGTGAAGCGCTTCATCGTGGGTGTCCTTCGCCGGGAATCCGCATGGGAATGGGGTCAGGCGTCCGTCTGACCCGTGAGTCAGCCTACCAGGGCCGAACTTCCGCTCTATGGACTCGGGGGAGACTGGGCGAGCGGGGCCGGCGGGCCATAAACGCCGCCTCAGCGCGAGGTTTAACGCGTCTAAGCGCCCTCCAGGACGGCGACGTAGTCGAGGTTGCGGTAGCGCTGCTCGTGGTCGAGTCCGTAGCCGATCACGAAGCGGTCCGGGATCTCGAAACCGGTGTAGCGGATCGGCAGGTCCACCCGCCGGCGCTCGGGCTTGGTCAGCAGGGCGCAGACCTCGAGCGAGGCGGGATCGCGCGCGCCCAGGTTACGCATCAGGTACTGGAGGGTCAGGCCGGAGTCGATGATGTCCTCGACGATCAGGACGTCGCGGCCCTCGATGTTCGCGTCGAGGTCCTTGAGGATCCGCACGACGCCGGAGGAAACGGTGGAGGAGCCGTAGCTCGAGACGGCCATCAGGTCGATCTCGCAGGAAACCGAGAGCGCGCGCATCAGGTCGGCCATGAAGATCAGGGCGCCCTTGAGGACGCCGACGATGACGAGGTCTCGACCCTGGTAATCCGCGTCGATCTCGACGCCCAGCTCCACCACGCGGCGCCTCAGCGTCTCCGTCTCGATCAGGGTCTCGCCGATGCGGTGCCCCCCCTGCGGGGCCGGTCGGTCGCTCATCGCGGCGCAGTCTAGGTCGGTTGGCTCGGCGAGCGAGGATCCGCCGGAGCGTCCCGGGCTCAGACCGAGGCGCCGCTGAGGGCGCGAGCGCTCAGCACCACGGCCTCGGTCGATCCCGGACCGAGCCGGAAGTCCTCGCCGACGGCGATCCCCGCCACCCAGGCCACTCGCTCGCCGACGGTGACCACCGGGATCCTGCGCCGCTGGGAGCGCGGGACCCCGTGATCGGTGAACAGGTCCTGCAGGCTCTTGGAGCCGCCGAGCCCGAGCGGCCGGATGCGGTCGCCGTCGCGCCACGAGCGGACCTCGGCCTCGGCGCCGACGACGGTCGCGTCGAGCGTCGCCAGCTCGGGCCCGGCGGGGGTCGCCGGGGCGCATCGCAGATCTGCCCGCAGGTCCCAGCCGCCGAAACGGACGCTGCCGGGAATCGGGAGGCGAACGGCCTCGGGTGCGATGGCGGCCCGGGCCTTGAGCGTGAACTTCGCCCGGCGGCCTTCGCAGAGCGCGACCACCCCGCTGCCCAGGTCGACCTCGCCGCCCTCGGGATGACTCGCCAAGCGGACGATCTGGGCTGCGCGCGAGCGACTCAGCGGCACCGGGCGCCCGGCGCCCCGACCCGCCAGCTCCCGGAGCGCGAGCCGTCCGAGCGCCGGCGTCATCGCGGCGACGGAGGCCGCGTCAATCCCCGCGTCACCCGGCTCCACCCCCGCCCGCTCGAGCGCCTCGGTGACGAGCACCGCGAGGAGCTCCGCCTCCTCGTGCAGCTCGGCGTGGGTCGCGGCGATGTTGCGCTCCACCTCGGGCGCGATCTCGGCCAGCACCGGCAGGACCTCGGCGCGGATCCGGTTGCGGGCGAAGCGCGGCGATGCGTTGGTGGGGTCGTCGACGAACGGCAGCCGCGCCTCCTCAGCGACGGCTCGCGTCTCCTCGCGGGAGATCGAGTAGAGGGGCCGGACGACAGCGCCGTTGCGCGGCGCGAGCCCAAGCAGCGACCTCGTGCCGGGCGAGGCGGCGAGGCGGTACAGCACCGTCTCGGCGACGTCCGTTCGCGTGTGCCCGGTGGCGATCCAGTCCGCCTCGAGCCGGAGCCGGAGCCGCTCGGCCGCTTCGTAGCGCGCCTCGCGGGCGCGGGCTTGGAGGTTTCCGGGTCCCAGTCGCGGGCGCTCCACGTGGAGGTCGATCCGGAGCTTCGAGCAGAGCGCGCGCGCGGCCCGCTCGTCGGCGTCGGAGTCGGCGCGCAGCGCGTAGTTGACGTGCAGCGCCGCCACCGAGGCGGCCCCCCGCAGCGTGCTCACGGCCGCGGCGGCGCAGGCGGAGTCGGCGCCTCCCGAGACCATGACCACCCCGGAGGATCGTGGCGGGAGCAGCGCACCGGCCTCGACTGCGTCGGCCAACGCCTCGATCGCGGGCGAGCTCAGCACCGCTGCGATGCTAGGCCGGGGATCAGACGACCCCGACGGGATCCTCCGCTTCGCGTCCGGTCTCGTCGACCCCGACGAGGCGCCGGGGGTGGGATCGGGGGGCTTCACGGTGAGCCGGCGCGCTTGGCGGCGGCGACGAAGAGCTCCGTCGGTGCGGGGAACCCCTTCAGAGCCACCTCCCCGATCGGCTCGAGCTCGAGGTACTCGGAGGGGCCGATCGATTCGACGACCGCCCCGGTCACCAGGACCTCGCCCGCGAGCGCCCGAGCCGTGACGCGGTGGGCAAGGTTGACGTCGCCGCCGAAGTAGTCGCCGTCACGGTAGACGGCGCTGCCAAAGTGCATGCCGGTTCGCGGCTGCGGCCGCTGGTCGAAGAGAGTGAGGAAGCCGACCGCCCACTCGGTCAGCAGCATCCCGTCGGGCGAGACGATCATCACCTCGTCGCCGATCGTCTTCACGATCGTCGCGTCCGCGGGCAGCGTCGCCTCGACCGTCTCGACGAATCGCTCGAGCAGGTCGAGCGCCTCCTCGTCTCCCTCCTCCGAGGTGTAGCGAGTGAAGCCGGTCAGGTCGACGAAGCAGAAGCACATCCGCACCTGGTCGGGATGGCTGCGGGTGAGCGGGAGGTCGGCCTCCATGTGACCGACGACGTCCTGCTCCATGTAGAAGCGCAGGTAGCGGGCGTGCATGTACTCCATCAGCGGAGCGACCCGCGGGATGAGCTCGCCGGCCATCTCCCGCATCTCGTCGGCCATCTCGAGAGCCGGGATCCCCTCGCGGATCATCGGCTCGTGGACGAAGAGGTGGAACAGGCGGACCTCGGCCTCGGCGACCTTGCGCACCGCCTGCGCGTAGACGCGGACGAGCTGCAGGAGCGCGATCAGAGGAAAGCCGTTGCGGAGAATGTCGCCGAGCTGGCGCAGGGCCTCGAGGTCGTCGTCGCTGATGCGATCCGTGAGCGCCATCGGCGTGCCCAGCAGGCCCATGATCCGCTCCACCAGTTCGGGCTCCAGCCCGACCGCCTCGGCCGCTTCGGAGCGCGTGTGGATGCGACGGGCGGGCGGCAGCAGGTCCTCGACCGACCCGAAGGCGAGCCGACCGTCGCGGACGGCGCCACGGATCTCGCGCAGCGAGTGCCCGCGGTCTCGCATCCGCGCCACGACCCGCGCCTGAGCGGCGGCGGCGGAAGTCCAGCGCCCGCCCCTGACCGGCAGCACTCGCTGCTCGGCCCAGCGCTTCAGGGTCGTTTCGGGCACGCCTGAGCGGCGTGCTGCCTCGCTGATCGAGATCGTCGCGTCGGCCACGTCGAAGGGCTTGTACAGAAAGCCGGCATCAGCTGCCGAGCAGGCCAGGCCCAACCTCCCGGTCCTGCCGACGACGCGTGGCGGGCACCGGTCGGACCGGACGCCAGGCGGGGGATCCGAGCCGGCACTCACA
>Ga0180121_10000055_pt1 | contig 35487 bp, 29 predicted proteins | sample AntDrymUQ5402106_2_FD_129676 | JGI IMG/M metagenome (GOLD analysis project Ga0180121, IMG submission 129676) | Polar desert sand microbial communities from Dry Valleys, Antarctica - metaG UQ540 (21.06) (version 2) (version 2) | ecosystem: Environmental > Terrestrial > Soil > Desert | place...
CGCGGACCTCGGCTGCCGTTCGGCGGAGTGATCCGGGGTCTGCCGGCGTGGATTCGGGAGAGCGAATTTGGAAAGGGGCTGGCGGGAGCGAGCTTCAGCCTGGTGCCGTCCAACATTCGTTTGAACAGCGGACTGAGCCGCAACCGGGCCGAGTATTCCCTTTTCGCTGTTCCGGTTGCCAGGAGCGATGACGCCGCGATCACGCCAAGCACCTCGCTCACCCACCAGTGGCGCAACGCGGCTGGAGTCACCTGGCAGCCGCTGGGCATGCTGGGACTCACCGGTGACCTCATCAGCACCAGGGATCTCCGGGTTTATCCCGATTCGACTTCGCTCGGGCGGCTGGCGTACCAGGAGCGGCGTTTCATGCTCGGTGTGCCGGTAGGAGTCGAGCGGGATCGCATACTGACCACCTCGTTAGCCCTGACTCCCCGATTGACGTCATGGCTCCGTCCGCGCTTCACGAGCTCGAGCAACTTTCTACTCTCCCGGACACTCGACAGCAGGCCGCCGGTGCAGGTGGACGGTGACAGCGGCGCCTTTATTCTGCCGCAGACGCTCAACAATTCGCGGGGCCGGGAGATCGCCGTCGCCCTCGACCTCGCACGAGCGCTGCAGCAGGTCTGGGGTGACAGCTCCGGGTTCGGCAAGGCGGTATCGCGGGTTCGACCGCTGGATTTCAGCAGCCGGCTCAGCCGGAACTCGACCTACGATCTTGCAGCCTTCGATCCGGATCTGGGCTTCATGCTGGGACTCGGCGGCCGGGATCGCTTCCTGAATCATGACGGTCAAAGCGCCCGTGGCGTGTCCGAGACGCGCTCGGCCACCCTCGCGTCGGGAGCCGATCTTCCGCTCGGATTCTCGGCCACGATCTCATACTCGCTCACCCGGACCGATCGCTTCCAACTCGTCGGCGTCGGGTTTTCCGAAACCGTAACCCGCCAGCGCGAGTGGCCGGTGGGCAACCTCCGCTGGACTCGGACCTTCGCAAGGGGGCCGCTGGCCCTGGTGGCGGCCGGCGCGGGTATCAGGCGCCGCTCCGGCACCTCGACTCAACCGAGTGGCGGCGGTACTGTTGCCACCAGCGCGATCTCCTCGTACTCGCTCACGCCCGATCTTCAGATTTCTTTTCGCAACGGGCTGGCGTTGACGATGTCCCTGGGAACCAGGTCCCAGCGCACGGAAAACAACGGCAACGCCACCGAGCTCGATCAGGACGACCTGCTGGGCACCCTCAACTATTCATTCGCCCTGCCGGCGGCGATCAGCCGGACCCGGAAGCAGGTGCGCTCCACCCTCAGCGCCCTCTCCTCCAAGACGCTCACCTGCCTGGAGGAGAGGGCTGACCCGCTCTGCACGGTGGTCTCCGATGTCCGCCGCCAGGAGATCCGCGGCGGTCTCGACACCGACCTGCTCAAAACAGTGAGCGGCGGCCTTCAGTTCGGCTACTCGATCAGCGACGCCCGTCACGTGAGCCGGCGAACCTCGCAGATCTTTCTGATGCTGACCTTCCAGCTGTCGCTCTATGCGGGGGACTATAGGTGACGGAGAGGGCGGAGAAGGCGGAGAGGACGGAGAGGAGGAAGCCGAGGGGGACCCCATTAGGTTACGGCATGCGTATACCCAAATTCCTCTCCGCCCTCTCCGCCCTCTCCGCCCTCTCCGTCCTCTCCGTCCTCTCAGCCTGTCGAGAGAAATCCCGACCGCCGCAGGAGTTCGACGGTCCGGGCGCGCTGGGATACATCCAGACCCAGGTCGCGTTTGGTCCGCGAATTCCGGGAACTGAGGCCCACCGGCGGATGGGAGACTGGCTCGACAGCCTGCTACGTCAGCGAGCTGACACGGTAATCGTCCAGAGCTGGAATCATCTCACGGCGCGGGGAGATACCCTTCCGCTCCGGAACTTCATCGCTCGCTTCAATCCCACGGCTGAGAAGCGACTCCTTCTCCTGGCTCACTGGGACAGCCGGCCCACGGCCGACAGCCCCCGGTCGCGCGACTCCACTCAGCCGGTGCAGGGGGCGAACGACGGCGGCTCTGGTGTCGCTGTGTTGCTCGGCGTGGCGGACGTGCTGAAGCGCACGCCCTCTGGAGTAGGCGTGGACCTTCTGTTTGTCGATGGCGAGGACTACGGGGACTTCACCAAGGACACGGCAGACGTGCTGATGGGATCGCGCTACTACGGAGCCCACCAACTGCCTGGGCCCAGGCCGCTCTATGCCGTTCTGTTCGATCTCGTGGCAGACAAGGATCTCCAGATCTACCAGGAAGGCAACTCGCTGGTTGGCGCCCCCGAAGTGGTCGAACTGGTCTGGGATGCGGCGAAGGATCTGGGGTACGGCGGCTACTTCATCGCTTCACCCCGCCACACCCTCATCGACGATCACATTCAGCTGCAAAAGGCGGGCATACGAGCCATCGACGTAGTGGACTTCGACTACCCCGCATGGCACACCCCCGATGACACCATCGACAAGGTGAGCTCAGCCAGCCTGCAGATCGTTGGTGACGTCGCCATGGCCCTGGTCAGGCGAGAGCAGTAAGGGCGGTACGGCGGTATCCTCGCCTCGCTGCGCTCGTCTCGGGCGGAAGGGGCGGTAACCGCGGAAGCTCTTTGGTCCGCTCATTCGGCTCTGTATCTACCGCCGCTTTATCTACCGCCCGCCTCGAATAGATCCTCTTCGAGCGAACCCGCCTACCGCCGTACCGCCGTACCGCCGTACCGTCCTTCATGCTTCCCCCTGAACGTCGAGCGCTGATTCTCCTGCTGACCCTGGCCGTAGGCGGGCAGGGAGTCCGGGTTCTCGCCAACCGGGCAGGGGATCCTCCGGGTCAAATTCGGCTTCTCCCCACCCTTACCGACGGGTCCCCAGCGGCTCAGCGCGATAGCGCCATGCACCAGGCACGGCCACTGACACCTGGCGAGCTGATCGACGCCGATGTGGCGGGGCCTGCTGAGCTGGCGCGGCTGCCGAGAGTCGGGCTGGCGCTGGCAAAGATCATGGTCGCGGACCGGCAGGCCAAAGGGCCGTTCGGCAATCTGGAGGGCCTCGATCGGGTGCCCGGGATCGGGCCTGGACTGCTCCGCATACTGGGCCCACACCTCACCTTCAGCAGGGGGAGCGCGGGGAAAGCGGTTCCCGCAGCACGGGGTGCAGGTCTTGGCACCGCGTTTGCTCTTCCACCCCCCAGGGACGTGGCTGTCGCTGAGCCGGGGCGGCCGGACAGCGTCCTCAACGTCAATCGTGCCAGCGCCGTCGAGCTCGAGAGACTGCCCGGCATAGGGCCTTCGCTGGCCCGGCGGATCGTGGCGGATCGCGAGGTCAGCGGACCGTTTGCGACGCTGGATGCGCTGGACCGTATTCCAGGGATCGGGCCGAAGCTGGTGGCTCGGCTCGGGAGGTTGGCAACCGCGCCGTAGGGTTATCCCTCACGTCATGGGCCCTCTCTTCCGATGATATCCCTGAACCCTTTCCTTGGGATACCTCAGACCTAATGGCAACCGCACCTGCCGGAGGCGATCGGCTTGGCGAAATCCTGCTCCGTGAAGGCCTGGTTACCCGGGAGCAGCTCGGGCAGGCACTCACCGAGCAGAAGAACACCAAGCACCGGCTGGGTTACGTCCTGGTCAAACTCGGGCTGGTACAGGAGCTGGAGATCACCAAGGTCCTGGCCCGGCAATATCGCATGCCGGCCGTCGATCTCACCCGCTTCGAGGTCGATCCGAAGATCATCAAGCTGGTTCCCGCGGAGATGGCCACCAAGAGCGTGGTGCTCCCGCTCAAGCGCGAGGGCCGCACGCTGACCATCGCCATGGCCGATCCGACCGATCACGGCCTGCTGGAAGACCTCAAGTTCATCACCCGGTTCGATCTGTTCCCGGTCATTGCCGGCGAGTACACCCTTCGCAATCTGATCGAGAAGCATTACGAGTCCTCCGACCAGCAGCTCCAGAGCCTGCTCAAGGACATGGAGGAGTCTGGCGATGAGGTCGAGGTCGTCGAGGAGCAGGAGGACGAGGCGGCTACCCAGGCGCAGATCGACGACGCCCCGGTGGTCAAGCTGATCAATGGCCTGCTCACCGACGCCGTCAAACGGGGTGCCAGCGACATCCACATCGAGCCGTTCGAGCACGAGATCCGGGTTCGGTACCGGATCGACGGCGCCCTGCTCGAGATCATGAAGCCGCCGCTCAAGATGAAGGCGGCGCTCACCTCGCGCGTGAAGATCCTCTCGCAGCTCAATATCGCCGAGCGGCGGGTGCCGCAGGACGGCCGCCTCAAGCTGAAGATGGGAAGCCGGGTCATCGACTTCCGCGTCTCCACGCTCCCGGTTCTGTTTGGCGAGAAGATCGTGCTCCGAATCCTCGATAAGGGCAATCTGACGCTGGACCTGACCAAATTCGGCTTCGAGGAGAAGGCGGAGCGGGACCTGATGAAGGCGATTCTCAACCCCTACGGCATGGTACTCGTCACCGGTCCGACCGGGTCGGGAAAGACTACTACGCTGTATTCGGCGCTGTCACGGATCAACACGACCGAAGTCAACATCATGACCGCCGAAGACCCGGTCGAGTACAACCTGATGGGCATCAATCAGGTGTTGGTGCGGACCGAAGTCGGCCTCACCTTTGCCGCCGCACTGAAGGCGTTCCTCCGGCAGGACCCCAACATCATCATGATCGGTGAGATCCGAGACCTGGAGACCGGAGGCATCGCGATCAAGGCCGCGCTTACGGGCCACCTGGTGCTCTCCACCCTGCACACCAACGACGCGCCCAGCACTATCACGCGTATGATCGACATGGGTATCGAAGCGTTCAACGTGGCCAGTGCCGTAAACCTCGTGGTCGCACAGCGTTTGGTGCGCCGTATCTGCAAGGACTGCAAGGCGGAGCACAAATACACCGATGTCGAATTGACTGCCCTGGGCACAGATCTTGACAGTCTCAGAGCACTCAAGTTCATGAAGGGAGCCGGCTGCGATACGTGCAGCGGTACCGGCTACAAGGGCCGGGCTGGCCTCTACGAAGTCATGGGCCTTTCCCCTGAACTGCGCCGCCTGATCCTTCGGGGTGCCTCGGTGGCGGACATCCAGACCCAGGCGGTCGTCGACGGGATGCTCACGTTACGTATGGACGGAATGAAGAAAATCGAACGCGGCGTGACCACCCTCGAGGAAGTAGTCAAGGAGACTGCCGGATGACGTTCAACCTGCGCTCACTGCTCGAAGAGATGATACAGAGGGATGCCTCGGACCTCCACATCACGGCGGCCGAGCGTCCCAAGCTGCGGGTTGACGGAGATATGTCCGACAGCTCGGTGGCCGACGTCTTGACCCCCAAGGATACGCTTCAGCTGGCATACTCGGTACTGACCGAAAACCAGAAGAAGCGCTTCGAAACCGAGGACGAGCTGGACTTCTCCTTCGGTATTCAGAACCTGGCGCGCTTCCGCGGCAACGTGTTCAAGCAGCGTGGCTGCGTGGCCATGGTAATCCGCATGATTCCCTTCAATGTGCGAACCTTTCAGGACTTAGGCCTCCCGGCCGTCATAGCCAAGCTGGCCGAACGGCCCCGCGGGCTCATCCTGGTAACCGGGCCAACCGGCTCGGGCAAGTCCACCACTCTGGCTGCGATCATCGACAAGATCAACAAGGAGCGGAAGGGGCACATCATCACGGTTGAGGACCCGATCGAGTTCATCCATCGGCATCAATCCTGTATCGTGAATCAGCGGGAGATCGGTACCGACACCAAGTCCTTCGCCAGCGCGCTCAAGTACGCGCTCCGCGAAGATCCGGACGTCATTCTGGTGGGAGAAATGCGGGACCTCGAGACCGTGGCCGCCGCGCTCACCATCGCGGAGACGGGCCACCTGGTGCTCGCCACTCTGCACACCAACTCCGCGGCTGAATCCATCAACCGCGTAATCGACGTGTTCCCCTCCAATCAGCAATCCCAGGTCCGGGCGCAGCTCGCCTTCGTGCTCGAAGGCGTGGTTACCCAGACCCTGCTGCCGAAGCTGAAGGGGCGTGGCCGGTCCATGGCGGCCGAGATCATGGTGGCCACCCCGGCAATCCGGGCGCTGATCCGCGACGACAAGGTCCACCAGATCTATTCGGCCATGCAGTCAGGCAAGAAGTTCGGGATGCAGACCATGAACGACGCGCTGTACCAGCTCTACACCAGCCGTGAGGTTGCTCAGGAAGAGTGCGAGCGGGTGTCGCACGACCCCAAGGAGTTCCTTCGGATGATCGGGGTCACCCCGATGGAAGAGCAGGAGATGAGCAGCGTCGATCGCCAGCAACAGCAGAAATCCGCAGGCCGCCGGTAACACGCCCGGGCGCACAGACTGCGCCCACGATTCGGGAGAGGAACCATGCCACTTTTCGAATACACCGCGCGGAATGCCGCGAATGGCCAGATCCAAAAGGGCCAGGTGGATGTCAAGAGCAAAGAGGAGGTCAGCGCCTACCTCCGCAAGAACCGGATGATGCTGGTGAGCGTCCGGGAGGCCCCCAAGAAGATCAACCTCGGCGCAAGCCTGGGGAAAGCACGGGTCAAGACCCGTGATATCGTGATCTTTACCCGGCAGTTCGCTACGATGATCAATGCGGGCCTGCCGCTGGTGCAGTCCCTCACCATCCTGGCGGAGCAGACCGAGAACAAGACCCTGCAGGAGGTCACCAAGGCAGTGGTGCACGACGTCGAGTCGGGCAACACGCTGGCCGATGCCTTCTCCAAGCACCCCAAAGCGTTCACCGATCTCTACGTCAACATGGTCGCGGCGGGAGAAGCCGGCGGTATTCTGGACACCATTCTGATGCGCCTGGCTACGTTCCTGGAGAAGAGCGACGCCCTGATTCGCAAGGTCAAGGGCGCCATGATCTACCCGGCAGTCATTTTCAGCGTGGCCATCATGGCCATCGCCGTGCTGCTTATCTTCGTCATTCCGACCTTCCAGGCCATGTTCGCGTCGGTGAACATGGAGCTGCCGTTGCCCACGCGGGTCGTCATCGGCATGTCACAGATTCTGCTCGGATACTGGTGGGCCATGATTCTGGGTATGGGGGCCCTTGTCTTCGGGTTCAAGAAGTACAACTCCACACCCAACGGCCAGAGACACGTCGACGGGTTTATGCTCAAGGCCCCGGTCCTGGGCGACATCCTCCGGAAGTCAGCCGTGTCCCGGTTTACCCGGACACTCGGCACCCTGATCTCGTCCGGCGTATCCATTCTCGATGGCCTGGAGATCACGGCCAAGACGGCCGGCAACATGGTGATCTATGATGCGGTGATGGAGTCGCGGCAGTCGATCGCCGGCGGTGAAACCATCGCGGCCCCGCTGCAGAAGTCCAAGGTCTTCCCGCCGATGGTCATCTCGATGATCGCGGTCGGCGAGCAGACCGGGGGCCTGGACGAGATGTTGACCAAGATCGCCGACTTCTACGACGAAGAAGTGGACGTCGCTGTCTCGTCGCTGCTCTCCCTCATGGAGCCGGTGATGATCGTCGTGCTCGGTGTCATCGTCGGCGGCATGGTGGTGGCGATGTACCTGCCGATCTTCGATATGATGAACGCGGTGCAGTAAGGGCGCATGGCATGCCCCCTCAGCGGGGCAGCGGGGCGGTAACAACTCCAGAGATGCGACAGTCCAAGGGCCCAGGAAGACCTGGGCCCTTGTCGTATGCGGGTTACCGACCCCACCGGAGCCCCTTACCAGTCGGTGGGCTGGTAGTCCTTCAGGAACTGTCCCCACACATGCTCGCCGGAGTTGATCCCGGCAATGATCGGGTCCACGATGCGGGCGGCGCCATCCACAATGTCCAGGGGCGGATGAAAGCGGTGCTCGGCCACTTTACGGGCCGCGATGTCGGCGGGGTCTTCGTCGGTGATCCACCCGGTGTCCACGCTGTTCATGTGGATACCGTCGCTGTGGTAGTCCGCCGCGGAGGTGCGGGTCATCATGTTGAGCGCCGCCTTGGCCATGTTGGTGTGGGGGTGGCGCGTCGTCTTGAAGTTGCGATAGAACTGCCCTTCCACGGCCGAGACGTTGACGATGTGCTTGTCACGCTCCGGCGTGCGTAACATCAGCAGCTTGAGCCGAGCGTTCAGGAGAAACGGGGCAACCGCATTGACCAACTGTACCTCCAGCAGCTCGACGGCTGGTACGTCGGCCAGCAGCATCCGCCACGAGTTTCGCTCCCGAAGGTCCACCTGCTGCAGGTCCTGATCCAGCTGGCCTTCGGGAAAGTGATGCCGCTGAGACCGATGCTCCTCCGGCAGGAGCGGCACCTGGGACAGCTCGGCGGATTTAACCAGGCCTGCTATGCTGGGAAGCCGCCGCTCAAACGCCGCCGGAGTGGCTGCCTCGGGTCCGTCGAAGTGCAGATGGGCGCCGCGCCACCCTTCGTAGGTCCCCAGCAGCCTGTGGGCGGGCTCCGACATGGCATGCAAAGCTGCTGTCTCGCTAGCCATCATGTGCTCGTAGAACTGTGGCGGCCGCCGCACGGTTTGGCAGGCATTGTTGATGATGAAGTCGAGCCGGTCCCGAGTCCCCAGCAGCTCGCGGCAGAATGCCTCGACGCTCGGCGTATGGCGCAGGTCGAGCCCGAAGACCTCGAGCCGGTGCCCCCACTCGGCGAAATCCGGTTCCCTGCTATACCGAACCGCGGAATCCCGGGGGAAACGGGTGGTGACGATAAGATGGGCGCCGGCCCGGAGCAGCTTGAGGCCAGCCTGATAGCCGATCTTGACCCGGCCACCGGTCAGCAGCGCCACCCGTCCCCGCAGGTCGGCCAGCTCGGTGCGCTTGGCGAAATTATACGCCGCGCAGGGCGGGCACATCTGGTCGTAGAAGTGATGGACGGTGGTGTATTTCTGCTTGCAGACGTAGCAGTGCTGCGGCTCGGCCGCCTCCCGGAACTCGGGATCCTCCACCTCGCGCTGCTGAAACGGCTCCGGCGGAAAGACGTTCGGGCTGGTGTACACCGCCTGCCGGCGCAGAGTTCGGATGCCGGTCTGGTTGAGCACCCGGTTCTCCTGCTCGATCTTCTCCGCCTTGCGCCGACGGCTACTGGCTCGCACCAGCTGGCGGCGGGCCGCGGCATCGGGGGAGTAGACATGGCCGGCCGCCTGGAGCAGGCGCTGCCGGTCGGCGGGGGCGATCTGCAAGAGCAGCCCGCGGTCAGACACGATCGACTCGAGCAGCTCGACTGCGGCCTGCACATGGTCGAGAAAGGTGGCCGCCGCAGGCTGCTGGGGGCGGCTGAGATTGGTCTGTGGCATGGAGCGAAGTTTAACCGGCGGCTGCGCACCCGTCATGCGCTGGGTCCCCATTCGTGTCCCCGGCGGCTCGTACGGTCTGGAGGAGGCATTCCACGGTGGAGGTTCTCCAGAAAACCGCCGGCCTACCTGTACACGCTCCGCTGGTCCCGTTGGCCTTCTAATTGCCCCTCCGCTGTGCGACAGCACCCCCAATCACACCTCGACCCCACTGTTCCGGAGGGCTCCATGGTAGGTAACCGACTGGTACTTCTCACGATGGCTATTCTGGCTGGTTGCGGCGGCGAGCGCGATGGTGCTGCTGCAGGCAACGAATCGACCCGCGATCTGCAACGTCCTGCAGTGGCCGCAGACGCCAAGCTGAACGACCGGCCATCCAAGACCGCTGCCAAGAGGCCTGCGGCCCAGGTCGCCGCGAAGCCGACGGCCAAGGCCGTCGCCCGGGTGCTCTCCGCGGGTACCGCGATCCCGGCGAAGTTCGACGCGAGCATCAGCTCCCGCACTCACAAGGCCGGCCAGAAACTCACCGGCACCGTCTCGTCTGATGTCAAAGACAAGGGCGGGCGCGTGGTAATCCCGGCCGGCTCGAAGGTGTACATCACCATCGCAGCGATCCACGAGTCGGAGAGAAAGAGCGACAAGACCGGCAAGCTGGTGCTCACCCCGACCAAGGTCGTCATTGCTGGTCACAGCTATCCCGTGTCAGGATCCGCCAGCGCGCTCGATCGCACGCTGAAGGACCGCAAGACCAACGCGGGCGACATCGCGAAGGTCGGGGTCGGCGTAGGCGCCGGCGCCCTCCTGGGCACGGCGGTCAGCGGTGGCAGCACCAAGGGAGCCGTCATTGGTGGTGTGGCCGGCGGCGCTGTAGGCGCCCAGCGGGCGGTCGAGACCCAGGACCGCGACGTGGTCGTGCCGGTCGGCTCACGCCTGAAGGTGACCCTGGCCGCTCCGTTCCGCCGCTCTATCTAAGGAAAGTCTGGACTCTGCGGGACCCGCCCTGTCTGCATCCAGCAGGCAGGGCGGTTTTTCCGCTGGCCGCCGCGAGCCAGTTTGCTATACTGAGGAATGTCGCGAGCATTCGTAAATGAGGACTCGGGGGCGGGAGACCCAGGGCCGCGCTTTCCGCTCCCTGACCGGGAGGACCCTGGTTTCGACGCCGCTGCGGCCCGTGCCCTCCTGCAGGGCGCCCACCTCGGCGACACAGCCAGCGCGGAGGCGGCAACCGGTTATTACTGGGGCGAGCCTCGTCTCCGCCCGGTAGTGGAGCGTATACTGGCCGAAGCCCGCGAGGACGGAAACGAGCGACTGGAACAGCTGGCTGAGCGCTTCCTCCGGGTACCGAGCAGGACCCCCCAGATCTGATTGACAGCGCAGCGGCCGAGCCGTAGATTCTGCGCGGGAAATATGGGAAATGGATAGCCCACGGGACCAGTGAATTTCCTCAGGGACCTGGCTCACAGCCGGGTCCCTTTTCGTTAGGCCCGGCGCGGGGGCAACGTCCGCGAACATTCACTGTCGGCAGGTGCGGCATCACCGGACTCCGACGACAAACCAATTAGAGGAGTACGAAATGGCACGTACCACCGGAACCGTGAAATGGTTCAACGACGCGAAGGGCTTTGGCTTCATTACCCCGTCCAACGGACAGAAGGACTGCTTCGTCCACCACTCCGCAATTCAGGGCAGCGGCTTCAAGTCCCTGGCCGAAGGCGAAAAGGTGGAGTTCGACATCGTGCAGGGTCAGAAGGGCCCGGCGGCCGAGAACGTCACGAAGGTCAAGGACTGAGGAACGAGGGTACGAAGTGAAAGGCCGCCCGGTTCAAACCGGGCGGCCTCTTTCGGTCCCCTCGTTCCGCTGCAATCTCGAATCCCTTCGGTAGGGAAACACATCCACCACCTCTCCGGCCGCCAGCCGGCGTTGCACATCCTGCCAAAAGGACGGATTCAGCAGATCGGCGTGAGCCTCGAGAAACGTCTCCCGCAGGCTGCCGGCCGGAACCAGGAAGGCCTTGAACTCCTCGGGGAAAACGTCGTGCTCCCCGACGTAGAACCACGGTTCCGCAGAGAGCTCGTCCTCGTGAGACGCCGGCACCGGAATGCGGCGAAAGCGGCACTCGGACAAGAGGCAGAGCTCGTCGTAGTCGTAGCAGATCACCCGCCCGTGCCGCGTCACCCCGAAATTCTTCAGCAGCATGTCGCCGGTGAAGATGTCGGCTGCGGCAAGATCCTTGATCGCGTCGCCGTAGTCGGTCACCGCCATCCGGGCTGCCACCTGGTCGGTCTCCTGTAGAAAGAGGTTGAGCGGGGTGACCCGCCGCTCGGTGTACAGGTGGCGCACAATCACGCGGTCACCTTCGAGCCGGATGGTTGTACCGGCCACACCGATCAGGTACTCCAGCAGGTCATCCGGGAAGCAGCGCCGGGGGAACTCCAGATGCTCGAATTCCTGGGCATCGGCCAGCCTGCCAACTCGGTCGCGCACGAACACGAAGTGATATTTCTCCATGACCGAGCGCCGGGTCGTGTTCTTGGGCGCGCCGAAGTTGTCCTTGATGGCCTTGAATACCACGTTGAACGAGGGCAGGGTGAACACGGCCATCACCATTCCCTCCTCGCCCTCCGCAAAGGCGAACCGGACCTCGGGCTCCTCCAGGTGGCGCATGAGGCTGCGGTAGAGCTCGGTCTTTCCGTGTTTGTTGTAGCCAATGGAGGTGTACAGCTCGTGGGCCAGCTTGAGCGGCATGATGGTCCCCAGAAAGTCCACCAGCGCCCGGGGCCGGGGGGCGTCCACCCGAAAGTAGGTCCAACTGAAACCGAATACGACGCTGGCCTCGTCCGAGGTGGTCAGCACCGCGTCCACCACGATCCCCCGCTCGGCGTGCAGCAGCGGCAATACCAGCGGGATGATCTCGCCGCCGGTCCGGATGCGCCCGACCAGGTAGGCGCCCTTGTTGCGATAGAATACCGAGCGAACCATGTCGAGCTGAATGGGGCCCGGTGCGTTGGTTACCTGCCGAACCCGGGCGTCGAGGGCCTGGGCAACCAGCACGGTGTCCCGGTCCAGCTGGGCATAGGGCACCGACCACGGAATCCCCGCCAGGATATGCCGCGCCACCCCGGCATCGATGGCGGGGGCATTGTAGCGGTCGAGAATCGTAAGGTCGTCCCGTGGGGCCGGGGACGGAGACAGGTGGAGATACTCGATTGCCGGATCGACGCCGACGGTGCTGAAGACCCGGCGTGTCACCGAGTTGAAGAAGGTTTCCGCCAGCTCCGCAGCTGGGCCGCCTGAAGCCAGACGCGCATGGTCGGACTTCATGGCCGCCCAGACCGTGCGCTCCATGACGCCGTCTTCCAGGATGTCGTGGACGTCGGCTACCGCCGCGTCGACGTGCGCCTTGTAGAGGGTCAGCCGCTCCGTCGCATCGGCCTGGACTCCGGACCAGTCCCGTTGCTCGAAGCGGCTCCGGGCCCGGCTGGTGATCTCCTCGAACCCGCGCTCATACTTCTCGTATGCCGCATGAATGGCGGCGACCGCGGCCCCGACGGGGCGTAGTGTTGTATTGCCGTTCATTCGTCATCCGATCAGATTGCGCGGCGAAACATCCTTCCCCCTCGGAGCCCTAGCAAGAGGCACGCGTGATGTCAGCTACCATGTCCAGCCACAAGGCGGCCTCGGCCCCACCCGGCGGTGAGCCGATCGCGTTGCGCCAGGGCCGGATCGAGGTGCCGTCGACGCCGGTCATCCCCTTCATCGAGGGAGACGGAACCGGTCCCGACATCTGGCGTGCGTCCCAGCACGTCTTCGATAGTGCGGTCCAGCGGGCATACAGCGGCCGGCGCAGGATCGCGTGGCTGGAGGTGCTGGCGGGCGAGAAGGCCAAGGAACGGATGAACAGCTGGCTACCGGATGAGACCCTGGCCACCATCGATCGGTTTCTGGTTGCGATCAAGGGCCCGCTCACCACGCCGGTCGGCGGCGGCTTTCGTTCGCTCAACGTCGCCCTCCGGCAAAAGCTCGATCTCTATGCCTGCGTTCGCCCGGTCCGCTACTTCAGCGGGGTGCCCTCTCCGGTCAAGGCGCCCGAGGCCGTGAATATGGTCATCTTCCGCGAGAACACCGAGGACATCTACGCCGGGATCGAGTACAAGGCCGGCACCGAAGATGCCCGCCGGGTGGTGGATTTCCTCCAGCGGGAGATGGGGGTCCAGACCATACGCTTCCCGGCTACCAGCGCCATCGGCATCAAGCCAATCTCCGAAGAGGGCTCGAAGCGCCTGATCCGGTCTGCCATCGACTACGCCCTGATGCAGAAGTACGAAAGTGTCACGCTGGTGCATAAGGGCAACATCATGAAGTTCACCGAGGGCGGCTTCCGTGACTGGGGCTATGACGTGGCGCGGGAGGAGTACGGAGCGACCGATCTCGACGGGGGGCCATGGAGCAAGCTGCCCGGCGGATTAGTCATCAAGGACGTGATCGCCGACGCATTTCTTCAGCAGATCCTGACGCGCCCGAAGGAGTATGGGGTCATCGCCACCATGAACCTCAACGGCGACTACATCTCCGACGCGCTGGCGGCCCAGGTCGGTGGTATCGGCATCGCGCCCGGGGCCAACATCAATTATCTCACCGGCCATGCCATCTTCGAGGCCACCCACGGGACTGCTCCCAAGTATGCCGGCCAGGACAAGGTGAATCCGGGGTCGGTCATCCTCTCGGGTGAAATGATGTTCCGCTATCTCGGGTGGGACGAGGCCGCTGACCTGATCATCTCCTCGCTGGAGAAGACCATCGGCCAGAAGCGGGTGACCTACGACTTCGAGCGTCTGATGAAGGGCGCCACCCTGCTCAAGACCAGCGAGTTCGGCAAGGCGATGGTGGAGAACATGTAAGGCGTAAACAGTGAACAGTGAACGAGTGGGCGCGGCCGGTTTACTGTTTACCGTTCACCGTTCACGCCGTTTCAGTTTTTCTATCTCCCGCCGGTCCTTCTTCGTTGGCCGGCCTCGTTCGGGCACGAAGGCGGCGTGGAGGGTCTTGAGTTGCAAAGCAAGCGTTTCCCGCGCCGCCCGGCTCTCCGGCTTCTCCTCGTACAGCCGGGCGGCATCGGCGGCTGGCCCCCTCCGATCCGATAGCTCGCGGACCACGACCTGGTGCTCGTAGGGCCCCAGCCGGATCCGGACTTCGTCACCTACCTGCAACGGCTTGGCTCGTTTGACGCGGTCACCGTTGACCTGAACCTTTCCGCCCGCGATGGCTTCCGCGGCCAGCGAGCGGGTCTTGTAGAACCGGGCGGCCCAGATCCACTTATCTACCCGGACCTTACTGTCATCGGATTCGGTCATCCTGCAAAACTAGTAAATGCACGATCCTGCCGCCCCCTCTCTTTTGCGAGGTCTGCGGCAGAATCAGAGGCCCTACGGCGGCTTCGCCCCTCCCAGGGCTAAGTCTGTCACGGCGCGGCATTTGCAGGGCTACGGCGAGATAGACTCCTCCCATTGATCGGAACACCGTGACCCATCTGGTTCATGTCTGGCTCTGGTTCGCCAGCATCGCTGTCTTTCCTTCGGTGTCCCCCCGGCACGTCCCCCCGCGGCCCGCGGCGATCCGGGACTCCGTAGTGGCCAGCCACGCGCTCGATTCCGCGCTGGCTCGCGCGGATGAGGCGATGACTCGCGGCCGGCCATGGCAAGCCACACGCATCCTGACCCCGTGGCTCCGCGACCCGTCTCGCACACCGGCCACCGTCTACCTGGCGGCACGGGCGGCAAGCGAGTGGAAGGGCTGGAGTGAAGTGCTTCAGCTACTGTCCGGCGAACCGTGGATCGACAGCCTGTACAGTGGAAGCGCACGCGTGTTGCTGGCGCGCGCCGCCCTCGAGCGGCGCCAGGATGCCCTCGCGCTGGGTCATGCGGTTCGGGCGGTCCAGCGCCACCCCTCCGGTGAGCGCCTCCTCCTGCTGGCGACCGCGCTGGATCGTCTCGGCGCCCGCGACAGCGCCGCGGCAGTATACGCTCATGCCGGCGAGAGGCTGCCGGTCGTAGCCGATTGGCTCCTGCTGCGCGCGGCGGCCGTAACAGACGACAGCGTGATTCGTGCGAGGCTCTACAGCCGCATCACCAACCCGCTCGCCCGAGCCCGAATTCCCTGGGCTGATGCCAGTGCGCATGAGCGCACCGGAGACCTGGAGGGCGCCGCCCGGCGCTACGCCGCCGCCGGCGACCGTCTGACGAGCCTCCGCCTGCGACTCGCCTCGACGCCGGACAGCTCACCCAGGGCAGCGCTCCGCCGGGAGCTTCTCGCCCTCTCCGCCGCACGGGCCGGCAGCGCTGCCCGGGAGGCCATATCCCTTCTTGATAGCCTCTTTACGCCACTTGCTCCGGCGGAAGAGCTGGTCGTGGCCCGGGCGGCCGCAGAGTCGGGGCTCCCGGCCCGCGCGATCAGTGGCTTTGCCCGGGCGGCAGCGGCAGACCTGGGGTCCGGCGAAGACCGCTTTGCCTACGGGACCGCACTGACCCGTCTCGGGCGAAATGGTGAAGCCGCTGTACAATTCAAGCTGGTTCATGGGCCGAAGCCGCTCGCCGCACTCGCGGCCTACCAGTCGGCGCGCGCGCTGGTGCGGGATGGTCAGATCGACAAAGGCCGCGCCGCGCTGGTGGAGGTTGCCCGCAAGTATCCCAACGATACGGCCGCCGCGGCTTCGGCGTTTTTCCTGCGCGCCGACCTCGCCTCGGATGATCGGGGAGACGCGGAGGCACGCCGGCTGCATCGGGTCGTGGCCGCTCGCTACCCCAGCAGCCGCTTCGCTCCGACCTCGCGGTTCCGAGCCGCCATGATCGCGCTGTTGAATGGCGAGCCCAGGGTCGCGGCCCAGGAGTTCGAGGCACTGGCTGAGCGATATCCCGGTAGCGATGAGACTGTGGCTGCCACCTACTGGGCGGGAAGAGCCTGGGCCAATGTGGGGGACAGCACGCTCGCCCGGGGCCGCTGGCAGGCAGTCATGGCTCGCGATCCGCTTTCTTACTATGCGGCGCTCAGCGCGCGGCGGCTCGGAATCGAAGCCTGGATCCCTTTAGCCGCAACCGACTCGTTCCCAGCCGACCCGGAGCTCGACCGCCAGGTCTCACGCGCAGCGCTCCTCTCCCGTCTGGGCCTTGCCGCCGAGGCCCGGTGGGAGCTGGATCGTCTGGCGCGATCCACCGACTCGTCACCAGAACGGCTTCTGGCCATCGCTAACGCGTTCCGCAGCCAGGGCCTCGCCTCACAGGCCATCCAGCTGGCCCGGCGCGCCCTCGCCCGGGGTGCGCCCTCCGATGCGCGCACCTACCGGTTGATCTATCCGGTGGTCCACGAGGATGCGCTGCTGGCCGAAGCGGCCGAGCACCGGCTCGATGTCAGCCTGATAGCCGCCTTGATCCGCCAGGAGTCGAACTTCAACCCCGGCGCGACGTCCCCGGCGGGCGCGCGCGGCCTGGCGCAAGTGATGCCCGAGCTGGGCGAACGCCTGGCTCGCGATCTCGCCTATCCCGTCTGGGATCCCGTTCTGCTCTACCAGCCGGATGTCAGCATCCAGCTCGGCGCAGTGCACCTCGGTGAGCTGTCCTCTCGCTATGACCAGCGGGCCCACATTCTCGCGGCCTACAATGCGGGCACCTCCCGGGTGGAGCGCTGGTTCAAACGCATTGGGGTCGAAGACCCCGAGGTCTTTGCCGAGCGGATCTCTTTCGTCGAGACCCGCGACTACGTCCGCATCATCCAGCGCAACGAAGACATCTATCGCGCGCTCTATGGGCCGCGGGTGACCCAGCGTGCAGAGATCGCCCGGCCGGGCACGTCGGCCGAGACCCCCGCAGCGAGAGAAAGTCCCCAAATGTGAGTCTGGCCGTGGAGGAGGCATAGTCTTAGTTTGAGACGGCCTCCTCACTGCCAAGGTTCATCCAGTTGCTCAACGCCGCTCAGCCGCTGGATCTGCTCGACCGCGTCGGCGAGGGCATCTTCGCCCTCGATTCCGATTGGCGGTTCTCCTATCTCAACCGGCCGGCGGAGCGGATCCTCGCTCGGCTGTCCGGCACCTCCTCCTCCGATCTCCTCGGCACCGTAATCTGGGATCGTCCCGCTCTCGCCGACTCCTCTCTGGGCCGCGCGCTACACCGGGCTCACGCCGAGCAGGTAGCGATAGTGCACGAAGTGCTCGATAGCGGCGACAGGGGATCGGTGGAGGTCCGCGCCTACCCATGTGACGATGGACTCACGGTACTCCTGCGAGAGAGCGCGCTTCAGGGTCACACCGGCCAGATCCTCGACGGGATGAGCGAGGCGTTCCTGGGCTGCGATCACGAGTGGCACATCACCCACGTGAATGAGCGAGCCGACCAATTTCTCCTGCGGCTCGGGTTCAGCCGGGCCCGGCTCCTCGGGTTGAATATCTGGCAGGCATTCCCCGGGCTTTCAGGCACCCGCATCCAGGCCGAAGCATTTCGAGCCCACGCCCAGGGAACCGAGATCGAGCTGGAGGAGCACTTCGCGGGTCTGGGTCGGAGCTTCCTCATCCGGATCGCCCCCATCTCCAGCGGCCTGGTCTGCTATGCCCGGGAGCTGAGGGAGATGACTCCTGCGGCGGAGAGTGCCCTCCAGGCGAGCGAGGAACGCTTCCGGAGCCTGGTGGAGTCGATCGATGACGTCGTCTTCCGCCTGGATCGGGATCAGCGCTGCGTGGACGCCTTCGGTCGCTGGCTCGAGCGGGAAGGCTTCGCGCCCGCCAGTCTGATCGGGAAACGGATCGACGAGATCGTGGGCCCCGAAGCGGCTCACATTCACGAGGACGCGAATCGGAGAGCGTTGGCTGGCGGAACCATCACCTACGACTGGGTCCTTCGTTCCCACCGCGGCGTTCATCACATGCAAACAACACTTTCCCCGCTCCGGAGCTCGTCCGGTGTTGTGACCGGCATCGTCGGGGTGGGCCGCGACATCAGTGTCCGAGTCGAGGCAGGGCGGGAGCTGCAGCGGTGGGCCCGCATCTTCGAGCACGCGGGCTGGGGAGTGGCCATTGTCACCGCAGACGGACAGACCATCGAGAGCGTAAATCCAGCCTTCGCCCAGATGCACGGCTGGACCGTAGATGAGCTGCGGGACAAGCCTATGGCCGCTCTCTCCCCGCCTGGGCGCCGGGAGGAGTTCCACCGGAAGGACGCGGCACTCGGCGAGCCGGGTCACCGGATCTGGGAGACCGAGCGCCTGCGCCGGAACGGAGGGACCTTCCCCGCCTTGATCGACGCTACCGCGGTAAAGGATGGCGACGGCCAGGTGATCTGCTATGCGGTGAATGTGCAGGACCTCACCGAGCGGCGCCGCGCGGAGGAGCAGGTTCGTCAGGCCCAGAAGATGGAGGCGGTGGGCCGGTTGGCAGGTGGGGTAGCCCACGATTTCAACAACATGATGATGATCATCATGGGGTTCAGCGACTTCCTCCTGAGTACGCTCGAACGAGAAGATCCTCGATGGGCTGACGCCGACGAGATTCGGAAGGCGGCCGATCGGGCTACGCACCTGACCCGGCAGCTGCTCGGCTTTGGCCGCCAGCAGCTGGTTGCGCGTCACGTGCTCAGCCTCAATGAAGTGGTGTCCGGCCTGGAGCGGATGCTCCGTCCGCTGCTGGGCGAGGACATTCGGCTGACCACACGACTCTCAGTGGGGCTGGGCGGTGTCGAGGCCGACTACGGTCAGCTGGAGCAGGTGGTCATGAACCTGGCGCTGAACGCGCGTGATGCCATGCGGGTCGGGGGCCGGCTTACCATCGAGACCCTGGATGTCGATCTCCCGGAAGGCTACGCCTACCGCCACGTGGGGATCGACATCCCTGCCGGCCCCTACGTCATGCTCGCGGTCAGCGACACCGGCCACGGCATGACGCCGGAGGTAAAGGGGCGCCTGTTCGAGCCGTTTTTTACCACCAAGCCGACCACGCAGAATACCGGCCTCGGTCTGGCAACCGTTTACGGGATCGTGGTTCAGAGCGGCGGGTACATCTGGGTCGACAGCCAGCCAGAGAAGGGAACTGATTTCAAGATGTGTTTTCCCCGGGTGGAGGTAGAGGACGACGTCTCTCTTCCCGTCGTCCATCTGCCCCAGCCTGCGCGTGGCTCCGAGACGATCCTGCTGGTGGAGGATGAGCCGGCGGTGCGCAACGTCGCCATCCGGGTCCTGACGAATCAGGGCTACTTCGTGCTGGCTGCCTCCAACGGCGAAGAGGCGCTGGCTCTCGCCGACAAGGTGGCAGGTGCCATTGACCTCATCCTGACCGACGTCGTCATGCCCGACATCGGTGGACCGGAGCTGGTGGCGCGCCTGGTCGAAAGGTGGCCAGGGATAAGGGCCGTCTTTATGTCGGGATATGCGGAGGGAGATAAAGTTCGGGTCGGCCTCGAGGACGCGGCGACGTCATTCCTTCAAAAGCCCTTCTCCGCCGACAGCCTCATGCTCACAGTGCGCGAAGTACTGGATCAGGGTATCAGTCGTCCGTAGCACCGCACGCCGGGGGCGTTCGGGCTACTAATTCCTCCTTCTGGGCACGGCTGAGCCGCTTGATTGCGCACTCTCGCCGCAGCGCGCCGGATCGGTCCCTGGCAGGCTCCCAATACACCATGACGAGGGGGGTCCTGGAGCGAGTGTAAGAGCCGCCGCTTCCCGAGTTATGCTCTGCCAGCCGGCGCTCAGGGTCCGTCGTGACTCCGGTATACAGGCTGCCGTCGCGGCAGCGGGCGAGGTAGACGGTCCAGGTCATCGCGGAAGATAGGTAGGGGCGCACCCGATGTGCCCCTACCGCAGCCGCGGTCGCCCTCCCTATCTTCGGCTGGCCACCCTGGTGGCTACTTGCCCAAGCCCAGAGCCAATTGCGACAACGAGGTACGATGGATTCCAACGCTCCGTCGGGGCGGATTTCAATTCCGACGGTGCCGGACCGGCGGCGAGCTGGAAAGAACACCCTTCCCGACCAGCGAACCCTGCTCACCTGGCTCTTCGTGGGTCGGCTGGTCCTCGCTACTGGCGTTCTGCTCGGCGCCGCCCTGGTCTGGACCGAGCGCGCTCAGGAATCGTTCCTCGTCAGCGTGGCGGTGGTGTTCGCCCTGGTGTTTACCGCGTATGGGGTGGGCACGGTATTCTTACTGAACCGAAAGCCCGGAAACGCGTTCTTCCTGATCCAGGCGCTGGTGGACCTGGGTATGGTCACCACCGTCGTTCATTTCGCCGGCCAGCCGCAGTCGGCCTTCCCGGCGCTGTATGTGCTCGTCGTGATCGCGTATGCCATGCTCATGCCGCCGGCATGGGTGGCGGTCACCGCCGTGCTCGCGTCGCTCCTGTATCTGGGCGATACCATCTGGACCCACGGCGTCGCCCTCGACACCGCCTCCTGGGCGCAGATCGTGGTTTACAACCTGCTGTTCGGGATCGTCGCGGTTCTGGGTTATCGGCTGCGCGAGGCGGGTATGGAGCAGGCCACCCTCGCCACCGAGCTCCAGCGAGTCCGGCTGGAGGCGGACGACATTCTTCGCAACATCAGGTCGGGTGTGCTCACCGTCGACGGGGTTGGAAGGCTGGCGTTCATCAATCCGACGGCGGAGCGGCTCCTCGACCTCGACGGTGAATCGCTGATCGGGTTCCCGGTGCTCGATCACCTCAAGACTCGCTCGTCCGAGCTATGGGCCGCGGCGGTAGCGGGCATCCGGAACGGCCGCAAGATCAGCCGCGGGGAAGGAATCGTGGTGCAGGGTGGGGGGCGTATGTTCCCCATTGGGCTGAGCACCACCACATTCCGGCAGGAGGCCCAGGAGGCGCCATCCGTCACCGCCATATTTACCGACATCTCCGACCTCAAGGAGGTTCAGGAGCTGCACATGCGGGCGGAGCGGCTGGAAGCGGTGGCGGAGCTCAGCGCCTCGCTGGCCCACGAGATTCGTAATCCACTGGCATCGATCCGGAGCTCAGTGGAGCAGCTGGCGCGGTCCAAGCACGCGGACGAGGATGAGCGATTCCTGGCCGGCCTCATCGTGCGGGAAAGCGACCGGCTGAGCCGGCTCCTGAGCGAGTTCCTCGACTTCGCGCGGGTCCGGGCAACTCAGTTCGCGCCGCTGGACGTCCACGCGGTGATAGTGGCCGTGGTGCGGCTGATCCGCGCCCACCCGGATTGCCGGCCGGACGCGGCGATCACGGTCGAGGGAGGGCACACGGTCCTCGAGGGCGATGAAGATCTGGTGCACCGGGTGATCGCCAATCTGGTACTCAATGCAGTCCAGGCCGCCCGGGGCCCGATCAAGATCACGGTGTCCGTGGCCGCTGTTCAGGCCTCCGACATCCCGCACGGAACCAACCTGGAGCACGCGGTGCGGCTGCAGGTCAAGGACAACGGGCCTGGCATCCCGGAAGAGGTCCGGGAGCGGCTGTTCCAACCGTTCGTGTCCGGCCGCTCCGGCGGCAGCGGGCTCGGACTTGCCATCGTTCAGCGCGCCGTCGAGGCGCACCGGGGTCTGGTCCTGGTCGATTCGGGGCCCGGAACCGGTACGACATTCACTATTTTCCTGCCTGCCAAGATGGTCGCGGAGGACGCTGCATGACTCAGAAGCCGTCGCTGCTGGTCGTGGACGACGAGTCGGGAATCCTGGATACTCTGAGGATCCTGCTCCGTAACGAGGGGTTCGAGGTCACCACCGCTCAGGGTGGGAAGGCTGGACTGGAGCAGATCCGGACGGGGACTCACGACATCATTCTCTCCGACGTCCGCATGCCGCAGGTCTCCGGTCTCGATATCCTGACCGCTGCCCGGGAACAGGACCCCATGACGCCGGTGATTCTCATGACCGCCCAGGCCTCGCTCCAGAGCGCCATCAGCGCGGTCAACTCCGGCGCCTTCTACTATATCCAGAAGCCGTTCTCCAACGACGAGCTGGTCGCCATTCTGCGGCGGGCCTGCGAGTACCGCGCGGTCAAGGTCGAGAATACCCAGCTGAAGCAGGAGATCCGCCGGCGGGAAAAGCCGGTCATCGCGCGCCCCATCGGTAAGTCCAAGCGATTCATGGACGTGCTGAAGCTGGCCGAGCACGTGGCCCCCACCGACTCCACCGTGCTGATTCAGGGCGAGAGCGGCACCGGCAAAGAGGTTATTGCCCGCTACATTCACAACCTCTCCAGCCGGAACGACGGGCCCTTCCTGTCGATCAACTGCGGGGCCCTGCCCGAGAACCTGTTGGAAAGCGAGCTGTTCGGCCACGTGAAGGGCTCTTTCACCGGTGCGGTGCGCGACAAGCAAGGGCTGTTTGCCGCAGCCCGGGGCGGCAGCTTCTTTCTGGACGAGGTAGGGGAGATGCCCCCCTCCCTTCAGGTCAAGCTGCTGCGCGTGCTCCAGGAGCGCGAGGCCATTCCGGTCGGCGCCACCGAAGCGATCCCGGTTGACGTCCGGATCATCGCGGCCACCAACCGCGAGCTGGAGGAGGAGATCCGGCGGGGCAACTTCCGGTCCGACCTCTTCTACCGCCTCAATGTCATCGCCATCAACCTGCCGCCCCTCCGGGAGCGTCGGGATGACCTGCTGCTCCTGATCGAGGCGCTGTTACAGAACCTGGCCACCGAGACCGGGACCGACCCCAAGGCCCTGGCGGCGGAAGCGCTGGATGCGGTTATGGTCTATGAGTGGCCGGGCAACGTGCGCGAGCTCGACAACGCCCTGGAGCACGCCGTGGTGCTGACCCGGGGGAACCTGATCGAGGCCACCCATCTCCCGGAGCGGATCACCAAGCGGAGGAAGGAGCCGCTGGTGGCGGAGCGCTCCTACCTGAATCCCACGCTGGAGGTGATCGAGCGGGCCTACATCATGTGGGTGCTGCAGGCAGAGGGCGGGAACAAGACCCGCGCCGCCGAAGTACTCGGGATCGACCCATCGACCCTGTACCGGAAGCTCAGTCGGTATGAAGAGCAAGTGGAGGTAAAGGTCTAACGCTGGAACTGCAGTACGGTTAGCTCACTACCAGCCCCGTCCTGGCGCAGCCGCGCAACGGCGACGTGAGGCGGCCCTATGATCCCATCGCCCGACTGTGCCTCCGACCACTAGCCTTCGGATTGATCCACCCAGGCCGGTCCGGCCCCAGAAACCGCCGGACGCGGCTTCTCAAGAAATAGAAGCCGTGTGGCGGCAGAATGGTTGTGCTGACTGCTGCGGGAGGCAGCAGGTTGACGCGCGTGACCCGCGTTGAGCACGGTCTTGCAAAATCCGCCTTGTACCACCGGGAAAAGGTCTGCATCTGTGGATGCAACCGATTGCTAAGCTATTGTAATGCCGCTACTTGAGAATGGGGCTTGGGAGGTGGCATATGTGTTGCCTTACCGGTGCCCAGTTACACCGCGTCTCGCACCACTGTCCCGATGTCCGCGCCACTTAACCGGAGGAAGTATGAGCAACCGTAAGGGCTTTACCCTGATCGAGCTTTTGATTGTGGTCGTGATCATCGGCATCTTGGCCGCGATTGCGATTCCGAAGTTTGCCAACACGAAGGAAAAGGCTGTTTTGGCGAGCATGAAGTCCGACCTGCGCAACATGGTTACCGCCCAGGAAGGCTTCTTCTCGGACAACCAGGACTACGCCGGTCTCTATGGCGCTGCCCAGGTCAACGGCACCGGTGGTGCAGGTACCGTTGCCTTCGGTCCGTCGACCAACAACACGCTCACGTTCAGCAACGTGACCGCGGCTGGTTGGGCGGCTGAGGCCACCAACCTGACTCTGCAGGGCGCAATCCAGACCTGCGGTGTGTTCGTAGGCGCGGCCGCAGCTCCGAACGCGGCAATTACCAACGAGGGCGCGCCGGCCTGCTACTAAGCAGCAGCTGGTAGTAGCAAGGGGGGCGGTGCCCGAGAGGTCGCCGCCCCTTTTGCCTACCAGGTCCCCTGGAGTAACGAAATTGTAATTCACCCTGAGAACGGCAGCTGGGAGCACAGCCATGAGGAACAGGCGGGGTTTCACCCTAATTGAACTGTTGATCGTGGTTGTCATTATTGGCATCCTGGCCGCGATCGCCATTCCCAAGTTCGCCAACACCAAGGGAAAGGCCGTTGTCAGCGCAATGCGTTCCGATCTCAGGAATCTCGCTGGCGCCCAGGAGTCATACTGGGTGGAGAATCAGGCCTATTACAACGGCCCCGTTCCCGACCCCGCACTGCAGTACCAACCGACGCGGGGTATAGCGATCACCGTCGTGAGCGGCACTGCTTCGGGCTGGTCGGCCTCGGCGGCCGCCCCCGGGCTCTCACCGCAGACCTGCGTCATCTTCTACGGCGCAGCTCCTGCGATTCCTCCGGCCACAACCGATGGTGCAGTGGCCTGCAGCTAAGCGGATGGCGAAGAACTTGCTTGGCGTCTAGCGCAAGGCAGTGCAGCGGCAGCACTCGACGAGATCGTATCGGGACCCGCTGAGCTCCTGAAAGGTCCGCATCCACTCGGCAAACTCGGCACTTAGAGCGAGCCGCTGGCCTGAATGGCGTGGACCGCGAGGAGCTGCAGCCGCCGTGAACCCTCCGGCGGATCGTGCGAAAGGTCATGGATTCTGCCCGGCTGGGCGCAACCGGCCGAACGGTGTGACAAGGGTGGTGTCGTGTTCCAGGTGCTCTCTACCAAACTCGGGTGAACTGATGCGGCTGCTGATTGTTGAGAATGACGCCGATGTCAGGCAATCGCTCGCGCTGCTGCTCGGAGAGTCCGGCTACGTCGCCGAAACCGAGCCCGACGCCGCGCGCGCCCTGTCGCGTGCAGCGACCGAGCCCTTCGAGATGATCCTCTGCGGCGTCAAGCTGCAGGGGATGGACGGGCTCAGCTTCCTCCGCCGGCTGCGGGCCGAGGGCGGCAGCGCGGTCATGATCATGCTGTGTGGCCCGGGAACCGAGGACGCTGCACTCGCCGCGGTCAGAGAAGGCGCGTACGACTACATCCAGCAGCCGTTCAAGGCCGACGAAGTAGTGATGACTGTGCGGAAGGCCGAGGAGCGGGAGCGCCTCCGCCGTGAAGTCGAAGCCCTGCGCTCGAATGTCGGTATCGGCGCGGTCCAGGATCTGGTAGTCTCCCAGAGCCCCGCCATGCGGGATGTTCTGGAGCTGGCATCGCGCGTGGCCCGGCACAACACGCCCGTCTTGATCACGGGCGAGAGCGGCACCGGCAAAGAGGTTATTGCCCGGGCCATTCACCGCATGAGCCCCCGGAACGAGCGCAGCTTCACCGCTGTCAACTGCGGCGCCATTCCGGAGCAGCTGCTGGAGTCCGAGCTCTTTGGTCACACCAAGGGTGCTTTCCCCGGAGCCACTACCGACCACGCCGGTCTGTTCGAGCTGGCCGACGGTGGTACGCTCTTTCTCGACGAAGTCGCCGATGTATCGTCTGCACTTCAGTCCAAGATCCTCCGGGTGCTGGAGGAGGGCCAGGTCCGCCGTCTCGGCGGACGCGATTCACGCAAGATCGATGTCCGGGTACTTGCCGCCACCGGCCGCCCGGTTGAACAGGCCGTGGAACGCGGCGAATTCCGCTCCGACCTGTACTATCGGCTGAACGTGGTCCGTTTAAATCTCCCGCCGCTTCGGGAGCGTCCCGAGGACATTCCCGAGCTGCTCACCCACTTCGCCAGACAGATGGCCCAGCGGCTCGGCCATCCGGTGAGCATTACTCCGGCGGCGCTTGCGGCCCTCACTCACCACAGCTGGCCGGGAAACGTGCGCGAGCTGCGCAATGTCCTGGAACGGGCCGCGGTGCTGGGCGTCGGCGGGCCACTCGACTCCAAGGACTTCGCGCTCACCAACGGGAGCGGCGCGGGCCACAACGGAACGGCGAATGGCTCGCTCGATCTTCGGGCACAGGTGGAGGCCGTAGAGCGGGAGGTCATCCAGCGCGCGCTGGAGACTTCCAAGGGCAACCGCAGGCAGGCCGCCAATCTGCTCGGCATCAGTCTGCGCACGCTGTTCTACAAGCTGCGGCGGCTGCCGGCTCACTAGCGTCATTGCGAGGGCGCCCTTCGGCTGCGCTCTGCGGCCCCTCGTGCTGACTCCCCCAAAACATTCGATGCGTTCGGCGCGGAACGGGTACCTGGTTCCGCGGTAGACGACCCCACCTTCTCATTTTCGGTGGAGGGGTCGACCATGAGATATCGCCGGCTCGGGTTCACGCTCATCGAGGTTCTGGTAGCCATACTCGTGCTGAGCGTGGGCATTATCCCGCTCGTCGGCACCTCGGCCGGGGTCACGCGCATGATCGGCCGTGGCAGGATGGAGACGCTCGCTGCGCAGGCTGCCTCGAGCCGGATGGAGGTCCTGCGGCTGGCCGCAGAGGCAACCTCGCCGCGATGCTCCGGTCCAGCGTTCGCCTCTGGAGGCCCGGCCACCTCCGGTGGCATGACTGAATCCTGGCTGGTTCCACCGGCCGGCACGCTCCGCCAGATCAGGGTCAGCGTCACCTATTCGACCGTCCGTGGCCCTCGTGCGGCTGTGCTCGAGACGGCGCTGATATGCTGACTCGGTCGCGCGGCGGACTCACACTGGCCGAAATCATGATTGCGCTGGCCCTCACGCTGGTGGTCGCCGGCACGCTCTACAGCCTCCTCATCAGCACCCAGCGAACCACGAGGGCACAATCGCGACGGGTGGAGCTGCAGTCCAACCTGCGGGCCGGGTCCCTGATCGTGCTCAGTGAGCTGCGGGAGCTCGCCGGAGTTCCGGGCGGAAGCGCGATACAGAACGACATCCTGGTCGCCCGGTCCACTGCGCTGGTCTATCGCGCCATGCGGGGGCTCGGGTTCGTCTGCGACGTCTCCAGTGCCACGGCCATCCGGATAGCCCGAAGCACATTCAGCGGGCACCGAGATCCTCAGGCTGGCAGGGACGAAGCGCTCGTCTTCGTCGCGGGCGCCGGAGCCGACGGATCCGAGGACCGCTGGCTGGCCACGGGGATCTCGAGCGTCGCAACCAGCGCTTCGTGTCCCGGATCGGCAGGCCCCGGAATCACGCTGACCGTGCCTTCCAGCGGATTAACGGCCGGCCTCGAGGCCGGTACTCCGGTTCGCATCACGGAGGTCATGGAACTCCGCCTCTACGAATCCGAGGGCAGGTCCTGGCTGGGAGCGCGCTCGGTGAGCAGCGGGGAAGCAATCCAGCCACTGGTCGGGCCGCTGACGACGGGGAGCGGTTTCCGGCTCGAGTATCTGGACGCGGCCGGAACCCCGGTCGCCGATCCCACGGGCATCAGGAGCATCCGGATTGCGCTGCGAGGATCGGCGGAGGGCGGCGGCTGGGGAAACGGCGCTCCCGTGGAAGAGGAGCTCAGGGCCCAGGTGATGCTTCGAAACGCGGTCCGGCCGTGAGTGGATCGTATCGGGGCAGTGGAACTGGGCGCAATGAGCGAGGCATCGCACTGATCATCGCGGTGTTTTCCCTTGCCGTCATCGGAGCGCTGATCGGCGGCATCTTCTTCGCCGCACGGCTGGAGCAGCAGAGTGGGCGGAACGCTCTCTTTGCGGCGCAGGCGGGCGAGGCCGCGGAAGCCGGGCTGAGCCACGCGGTGGCCACGCTAGACCCCGCTGAGCTCGATCGTTTGCCGCTCGGATCAACCCCGCTCGGTCTCGGCACTCTGACGCTGCCGGGAGGCGCCAGTGTGAGCCGACAGGCTCATCGGATCACCCGGGACCTGTTCCTGATTCGGGTCCGGGGTGTGAGGCAGGATGCGGCGGGCACCACCCTGGCCATGCGGTCGGTGGGCTTGCTGGTGCGGCTCCACCTGGCGGGGGGGCTGCCAGCGGTGGCCAGGCTGGGCGAGCGTGCCTGGGTCCAACTCTACTGACGGAACCGGCCCGCAGAACTAGTGCAAGGCCCTGCACTCCCCTCTAACAGGGCGAGAGCAGCGTGACAGGGCCGACTGCTGCATCCCGAGAGACGGCTTGCGAAAGAGAAGAAGCGGGCAACTGAATCAGCGGTCGGTCGCCGTCGTCAGCGGGGTTAAGCTGCTTCGCTGCAAAGGATTGCCAATGTGCAATTTGTGTGGCACATCGGTTGCCAACTGATCTTCGAGAATATCTGACCGCCTTCCTCAACCAGCGGACACTATGGGACTCTTCGGGCGAACGGCGACGACTGTCGGGCTGGACATCGGAAGCGGCCTGATCAAGCTCGTCGTGATCTCGCATGCCTCTGGCGGCCCGGTGCTGACCAAGGTGGCGTTCACTTCGATCGGTCACGACGCGATCGTCGAGGGCGAGATCATGGATCCAGGCATCGTGGCTGAAGCCATCAAGGGTCTGATGGCGTCCGCCGGCGTGAAGACCAAGTCGGTGGTCACTGCCGTAGGCGGCCGGGACGTGATCGTGAAGAAGATCACCATGGATCGCATGGGTGAAACGGAGGCCCGCGAGGTCATCCGCTGGGAAGCCGAGCAGCACGTGCCGTTCGATATGGACAACGTGGAGCTCGACTTCCAGATCCTGGACCCCGAGGGCGAGGGACTCCAGATGACCGTGCTCCTCGTGGCTGCCAAGCGCGAGCTGGTGGATCACAAGGTTGCGCTGCTTGCCGACGTCGGCCTGCAATCGACCATCATCGATGTGGACGCGTTCGCGCTCCACAATGCATTCGAGATCAACTACCCCGAGGCCATGAGCGGAGTGGTGGGTCTGGTGAACATTGGTCACGAGGTCACCAACATCTACATCCTGGACGACGGGATTCCTGTTCTCACCCGGGACATCCCGGTGGGCACGCGCCGGTTCCGCGAGGACCTTCAGCGCGAGCGGGGACAGTCGGCCGAAGAAGCGGAGCGCATGCTGCAGGGGGGCTCGAGCGGTGAGATCCCGGAGGCGTTTCTGCAGACGCGGGCGGAGGAGCTGGCGGTAGGCATTGAGCGCGCCGGAGCGTTCCTCCAGACGGCCAGCCGTTCGGCCGGCGGGATCTCTCGGATCTTCCTCACCGGCGGCGGGTCGCGGATTCCGCGGCTGAGCCGTGCGCTGGGAGACCGGCTCCAGATTCCGGTTCAGCTGGCCAATCCGATCGAGAAGCTGCAGGTGGCTGACGGGGTATTCGACGACATGCAGGTGGACGAGGTTGCTCCCCTGCTGATGCTCCCGATCGGCCTCGCCCTGCGCACCGCAGCCTGACCCAGACCAGGGACCCGTCATCAGATGATCACCGTCAATCTCCGCCCCGGTAAACGGCGCAAGAGCTCAGGTTCCCCCTTCGATTTCAAGGGGATGCTGAGTGGCTTCCGCAACCTGGGCACCAAGGTCAAGGACCCGCTTCTACTTGGAGCGGTGGCGGGTTGGGTCTGCGTGCTCGGATTCCTCGGGTTCGTCTACCTGAACAACGTCCGTCAGCTCTATACGCTGGAGCCCCGGCTGGAACAGGCCCGCAGCGAGAACCGCCGCTTCAAGGCGTTCATCGCCGACAAGCGGCGCCAGGAGAAAATCCGCGACTCGCTGCTGGCGCAGATCACCGTCATCCGCAACGTGGATGGCGATCGCTACATCTGGGCGCACCTGCTGGACGAGGTCACCAAGGCCCTTCCGGCCTATACCTGGCTGGTGGATCTGGGTACGTCGGCCGCCGCCCCGGTCCCCTCGCGTCGCAACCCTCCACCCGGGGCCGCTGCGGCTCGCACTCCTGCTGACAGTGCTGTCGACACGCTGCCCCCGCCGCTGGTGTTTGAGCTCAACGGCCGCACGATCGACATCCAGGCGTATACCCGTTTCCTCCGGCAGCTGGAAGCATCGCCCTGGATCAAGGACGTGACCCCGGTGTCGGCTCAAACGGTAGTAGAACATGAGCGGCCGGTGACGGCGTTCAGCATCCGCGCTACGTACGCCTCTGCGGATTCGGCGTACATCCGCGTTGCTCCCTTCAGCCAGTCGGTGAGGTAGCCCATGGCCATCTCTAACGAAAAAGCCACCCCCATGCTCGCGCTGCTGCTGGCAGGCATAGTGGGGTACTGCGCCTATACCGGAACCGTGATCAACCTGGTGGGCATCAAGGGACTGGCCGCGGGGCGGGTGCACGTGGCGGCGGTTCGCGACACCATCACCCGGTTCGAGGCCGCCACCGACAGCGCCAAGAAAGAGCTCGCCCGCGGCAGCGTCGCTGATGTCCGCAAGCGGCTGGAGACCTATCGCTCGAGCCTGCTGCTGCTCCGCCGGCTGGTGCCCGAGCGGAACGAGGTGCCCAACCTGCTCGATGATATCTCGACCCGGAGCAAGATCCGGGGCGTGACGCTCTCGCAGGTGGTTCCGCAGCCTGTCTCAGCCGGGCCGGCGCCGTTCGATACCTACTCGTATAACATGTCGGTCATCGGCAAGTACGATCAGATCGGGCAGTTCCTGGCCGATGTGGCCAGCCTGCAGCGGATCATCGTGCCTTACAACGTGTCGGTTGGCGCCGCCAATGCCCAATCGGCCAAAGCACTCGGCGACAGCACCGGTTCAATGCTCGAGGCCAGGTTCCAGGTCCGCACCTATGTGAAGTCTTCTAGCCCGGAAGGAGAGGCCAGTGGCTCGTAACGTCTTTGGGCTCGCCCTTCTGGCGGCGCTGGCGCTGTCCGGTTGCTCCAAGCTGGACAACCTGCCGTTCCTGGGGAACAAGAAGGCCAAGGCAGCCGAGGCCCACGCAGCGGCGCTGCGCGCGCGCACCGACAGCCTGCGCAAGGCCCGGCACCTCGCCGATTCGCTCAGCCAGGTTCGCTATGCCTCGTGTGTGGACTCGGTCCGCACCGAACTGGTCAAGCCGCCGGTGGCCATGGTGAAGAAGACCAGGGCCAGCCGGAAACAGAAGCCGGCAGCCCCGCCGTCCGAGGAGCTCATCGCGGCCCAGGCGCAGCACGCCTGTGGCACCGACACCAAGGCTCCGCTGCCGACGCTGGCCAGCGATTCCGGAACACCCACTGCCGTTGCCGCCGCGCAGCCCGCGCCGGCAAAGGCTGACAGCATCAAACCCGCGGCCCCGGTGGCTGCCGCGGCCAAGCCCGACTCGGTCAAGGCAATTCCGGCGATCGATCAGGCGGCCTGGGCTGATTCGGTGCAGAAGTCCAAAGAGACCGAGATGTATCGGGAGACGTTCGCCTACTCGGGATCCATCCGCGACCCGTTCAACTCGCTGCTCAACATGGCGAAGGCGGGGCCGGAAGTGGCCGACCTCCAGCTGGTCGGTATCTACCAGAACGTGCGGGTTCCCTCTGGTAGCGTAGCCGTGTTCCGGGAGAAGGAAGGTGGCAAGCGTCATAAGCTGCGGGCCGGCGACCAGCTCGGCCGCTCTCGGGTGGTGCAGATTCGTGAACGCGACGTCGTATTCATGATAGAGGACTTCGGCTTTGAACGGCAGGAAACCCTTTCGCTCAGGAAGCAGGAGGACGTAACCCCATGACCCGATTGTATCGCCTAGTGCTCGCCATCGCCGCGGTCTTCGGAGTGCCCACAACGGCGCTCGCCGACGGCCCCGCGAGCGGAGAGGTCACGGGCGTCAGCGTCCAGGCTTCACCGGGACGCGCTGACATCGTGATCAACGTGCGCGGCGCGGTCGAGGTCCGCGACTTCATGCTGGAAGGCCCTGACCGCCTGGTCCTCGATGTAATGGGCGCCCGGTTGAAGGGGAATACCTCGAGCCTCTACGACGGTGTGAAGCGCGGCGGGGTACTCAACCTCCGCTACTCCCAGTTCGAGCGCGACGTAGTCCGCATCGTCCTCGAGCTCGATCACGCGAAGGACTATCACGTCGAGCGGGGCACCGATGCCATCCGGGTGTCGTTCGGAACCGACCAGTCCTTCCTGGCCTGGTCCTCGAACGGCCCGGCAGCTGCCCGGTCGAAGTCACCGAGCCGCCAGCCCGAGGTCCAGCTCCCCGCCATCCGGCTTGCCCGGACCACCGCGGAAGAGCCCCGGATCACGGTGGTGTGGGACCGCGCCAATATCGCCGACGTGGTTGCCGGTTTCGCCGCCTTCAGCGGTCGGACCGTCATCCTGGGCAAGGACATCAAGGGTGAAGTCACGGCCGAGATCAAGAATCAGCCGTGGCCCCAGGCGTTCCAGGCCATCCTGGCCTCGCAGGGCCTCTCTGCTCAGGAGATGCCGGGTGGCATCATCCGGGTAGACGCGCCTTCGGTGCTGGCCGCGCTCGACTCACTGGAGCCGCTGGAGACCAGCGTGGTCCGGATCAACTACAGCAAGGCCGCCGACCTCACCAAGAGCGTCGAGGGCACCCTGACCAAGGGCCGCGGCAAGGTCATCGCCGACGTGGGCTCCAACTCGCTCATCATCACCGATACGCGCAGCAAGGTGGCCAACGTCGCCGACTTCGTGCGCGGTCTGGATATTCGTACACCCCAGGTGTCGATCAAGGCCAAGATCGTGTTCGTCGACCGGACCGACATCGAGGAGCTGGGCATCAAGTATGACCTGGGCAGCAGCAACCAGTTCTTCAACAAGCTGGTCCAGCGTCCCGACCCGAACGCTACCGCCGGCAAGACCTATGCACCCGAAGTGAACATCGTGGACGTGGGCGGCGGGTCGGTATCGGCCATCGGAAATGCCAGCGGAACGATCGTCGGCTCCGCGCTGGACCTGGTCTTCTCCACCGCATTCGGCGGCTTCACGCTCACCTCATTCCTGAGCGCGCTGGAGCGGCAGGACCTCTCCGACATCCAGGCGGAGCCGGTCATCACCACGCTCGACAACCGCAAGGCCGACATCCTCGTGGGTGAGGAGACCCCGGTCCGCGTCATCGACGCCGGCGGCCAGGCGGGCGCGGCCACATCTACGGTGCAGTTCAAGGAGACCGGTATCCGGCTCACCGTGACGCCGCACGTCACCAGCAATCGCCAGAACGCCATGGAGCTGCACACCGAGCGGCCCGCCATCCAGGAAGTTACGGCTGGCGACATCGGCTACGTATTCTCGACCCAGCGGGCCGACAACCAGCTGCTGGTGAACGACGGCGAGACCGCGGTTATCGGTGGCCTGACTGTTACCGAGGTGACCAACAGCCGCTCCGGTATCCCGCTCCTCTCCGGCCTGCCGATCATCGGCAAGCTGTTCAGCTTCAGCAAGACCGAGGAAAACCGGCGCGACCTGATTATCTTGGTCACGCCCCGGATCATCGACGACGGCGCCATGCCGCAGTGAACCGGCGGACGTCCTCAGATGTAGGAACGAGCCCGGCGCGAGCCGGGCTCGTTCGTTAGTATCCGGCGAGGGCGGACCTCCTTCCAAGGACCCTGTCGTGACACTCCGATTCACCACTGCCGGCGAATCGCATGGCAAGGCCCTCGTCGCAATCGTCGAGGGGCTGCCGGCCGGCCTCCCGGTCTCGGCGGAATGGGTGGACCGCGAGCTTGCGCGGCGAATGCAAGGCTATGGCCGCGGGGCGCGCATGAAGATCGAGCGTGACCACATCGAGTGGCTCTCGGGCGTGCGCGCCGGCGAGACGCTGGGATCTCCCGTCGCCATGCTGATTCCCAACCGGGACTGGGCCAACTGGGAAGACGTGATGGCCTACGAGAGCTCCGACCCGCCGGGGGAGATCCGCCGGCGCCGGGTCACCCGGCCCCGCCCCGGTCACGCCGATCTGGCGGGCGTGCTTAAGTATGACCGTCTCGATGGGCGGGATATTCTCGAGCGGGCCAGTGCCCGCGAGACCACCGCCCGGGTGGCCGCGGGCGCACTGGCTAAGCGCCTCCTCCGTGAGTTCGGCGTAGAGATCGGAAGCCACGTGATCTCGCTCGGGGGCATCATGACGGAATGGGCCGGTGAGCCCCGCACCGCCGCCCTCCCGTGGCCTCTGAATGAGATCTCCGACCGCTCCGAGGTGCGGGTGCTCGATGCCGCCGTCGAGGCCGCAATCATCCAGCGGATCGACGCCGCCAAGAAGGCCGGCGACACCCTGGGTGGCGAGGTCGAGGTGGTTGCTCGAGGGGTGGTCGTTGGGCTGGGCAGCCACGTGAGCTGGGATCGCAAGCTCGACGGGCGCCTGGCCGGGATGCTGATGTCGATCCCGGCGGTCAAGGGAGTCGAGATCGGCATGGGGTTCGAGGCGGCGCGACGCCCGGGTTCCGAGGTTCACGACCCCATCGAATCGGCGGCGGGGCAGCGGGGCAGCGGGGCGGGTAGGGGCGCATCGCATGCGCCCTCCGCCGACCCCCGCGGGGGCTTTCGTCGCCCCACCAATAACTCCGGGGGCCTCGAGGGTGGAATCACTACCGGGGAACCGGTGGTTGTTAAGGTAGCAATGAAGCCGATCGCGACCCTGATGTCGCCGCTACCCACAGTGGATCTGGCCTCGGGCCAGCCCGCCAAGGCGGTGAGCGAACGGTCCGATGTCACCGCGGTCCCGGCGATGGGGGTGATCGCGGAAGCGCTGGTAGCCCTGGTGCTGGCCGATGCCATGCTGGAGAAGTTCGGGGGGGACTCCCTCGCCGAGATGCGCCGGAACTACACCGGCTACGTGGCGGCGCTCGGCTCCCGCTGGCCCTCGCCGGCTGATGCCGTGGAGGGCTGATGCCCCGGCACATCGTGCTCGTAGGTCTTCCCGGATCGGGTAAGAGCACGGTGGGACGTCTGGTGGCCGATGGCCTGCCGGCCCCGCTGATCGATATCGATGGGCTACTGGTGCGAGAGATGGGTATGCCGGTGAGTCAGATCTTCGGCATGGTGGGCGAGGCCCGGTTCCGCGAGATGGAGCGCGACGCCGTGAATGCGGCGCAAGGGGGAGCACCCGGCGTGATCGTTCCCGGCGGCGGTTGGGCCGCCCAGCCCGGGCAGCTCGACGCCGCCAAGTCCGCCTGCCTCTCGATCTATCTCAGGTGCCTGCCCGCCACGGCGGCCAAGCGCAGCGAGCAGGGAGAGGTCAGGCCGGTCCTGGCAGGAGTGGATCCTGTCCAGCGAATGCGGACGCTGTTCGAGGAGCGGGAGCCGTTCTATCTGCTGGCCCACCACACTGTCCAAGCCGAGCACAGCGGTGCCGAGGCCGTGGCCGCCGAGATCGTGGACCTGGGGCGACGCCATGGGGGGTGGTAGCGCCGGACCTGCCTTGCCTCCGACCACCGAATGCGGGTTTCTTGCTACCTCTCCAGTTTGACCATTAGGTGACTGAGGCGGTTACACTGAAGCTATGGCGACAAGGAAAAAGGCGGTAAAGACGGTAAAGGTGGTAA
>Ga0180121_10000056_pt1 | contig 35329 bp, 49 predicted proteins | sample AntDrymUQ5402106_2_FD_129676 | JGI IMG/M metagenome (GOLD analysis project Ga0180121, IMG submission 129676) | Polar desert sand microbial communities from Dry Valleys, Antarctica - metaG UQ540 (21.06) (version 2) (version 2) | ecosystem: Environmental > Terrestrial > Soil > Desert | place...
GCCTGACCCGGAAGACGGTTCAAGGTGATCTTCTCCTGTGGGCCATCTTCGCGGTGAGCATGGCGGTCACGGCCATCACCGAGACCGAACGAGTGGAGCTGTTCCCCATCGCGGGGCTGGTCGTCTGGGCGGCCCGCTCGCCCCGCTTTCGAGCCCGGTCCGGGACGGCTGCCGGTTTGCTCCTCCCCCTGTCCTTGACCACACAAGCGACCGGTTCCCCCCAAAGCTTGGCCGAAGTCTTTTGGTTCTTCTTCCGAGCCGGAGCGTTCGTGTTCGGAAGCGGGCTGGCGATCGTCCCTTTCCTCTACGGCGGGGTGGTCGTCGAGTTCGGCTGGCTCAATGACCAACAATTCCTCGATGCGGTCGCAGTTGCGATGATCACCCCCGGCCCGGTGGTCATCACCACCGGCTTCATCGGCTACCTGGTGGCCGGGCTCCCGGGGGCGGTCGTCGCCGCCGTGGCAACGTTTCTGCCCGCCTACCTATTGACGGTTTTTCCCGCGCCGTACTTCCGCAAGTTCGGCCGCCGCCCGGCCATCGCGGCCATCGTCGACGGAGTCACCGCCGCCGCTATCGGTGCGATCGCCGGCGCGGTGATCGTCCTTGGCCGCCGCGCCATCATCGATATCTCCACTGCTCTCATCGCCATCGCCGCGTTGCTGGTCCTATGGAAAAGCCCACGGCGCATCCCCGAACCGGTGATCGTGGCCGCGGCGGCGTTGGCGGGACTTCTGTTGTTCACTGTGAAATGACGATGGCTTCGGGCCGCAGGTCGAGGCCGCGAAGTAGCTGCGCGTTCAAGGCCACGATCACCGTCGACGCGCTCATAAGCACTGCAGCCGTTGCTGGGGCGAGAACGATTCCGGCGCCGGCCAGCGCCCCCGCTGCCAGCGGGATGGCGATCACGTTGTAGCCGGTGGCCCAGACCAGGTTCTGCAGCATCTTCCGATAGCCAGCCTGGGAGAGGCGCCGGATACCGACCACGCCCCGGGGGTCGTCGGAGGCGAGGACAATCCCCGCCGATTCAATGGCGACATCGGTCCCGGCGCCGATCGCGATCCCGACATCGGCTTGGGCGAGAGCGGGCGCGTCATTCACTCCGTCACCCACCATCGCCACTCGCAACCCTCGCCCCTGCAGCTCCGCCACTTTGGCGTGTTTGTCTTCGGGTAACACCTCGGAAAGGATCTCGTCGATTCCCAGCGACTCTCCGACAGCGGTAGCCACCTGGCGGGCATCACCGGTGATCATCGCCACCTTCACTCCGGCCTGGTGGAGCTGGGAGACCGCTGCGCGCGACTCCTCACGGACTTCGTCTTCGAGGGACAAGGCGCCGGTCACTTCACCTTCCTCAACCAGGTACAGGACTGCCGCTCCCCGCTCAACCCATTTCGGCGGTCGCGTCGACGACTTCGGCCGGAACCTGCAAGCCGCGCTCGGCGATCAGAGCTGGGCCGCCAACCGCAACTATTCGTCCCGCGATCTCCGCCTCCACCCCGCGGCCGGTCATCGACCTGAAGTTGCGGGCGACGGGAATCGCGCCGGCTTTCTTGGCCGCGTCGACGATGGCCCGGGCGAGAGGATGCTCGGATTCCGATTCAACCGCCGCCGCCAGTGCCAAAAGTCGCCCACTGTCAGAGTTGACCGCGGTGACAGCGCTGACTCGGTGTCTTCCCTTAGTCAAGGTGCCGGTCTTGTCGAATAGGACCAGGTCGACACTTCGCATTCGCTCGAGGGCGAGCCGGTCCTTGACCAGGATCCCATTGCGGGCGGCGAGGTTGGTGGAGATGGCGATGACGAGAGGGATGGCCAGGCCGAGGGCATGCGGACAGGCGATGACCAGGACCGCGACGGTTCGCGCCACGGCCTGATCGGGTCGGTCCGCGACCAGCCAGGCCACCGCCGTCACCACCGCGGCCGCCATCGCCACATAGAAGAGCAGCGCCGCCGCCCGGTCGGCCAGCACCTGGGCCCGGGAGCGCGACTGCTGCGCTTGGCCACCAGACGTTCGATCCCCGCCAGAGCCGTCTCCTCACCGACCGCTTCCACTCTCATACGGATCGAAGAGTCGGTGGCCACCGTCCCGGCGACGACCTTGTCCCCCGTCTTCTTCGCCACGGGCTTTGACTCGCCCGTGATCATCGACTCATCGAGGTCGGCTTCACCGTCGACGATCACGCCATCGGCCGGGACCCGCCCGCCCGGCCGGACCAACAGCAAATCGCCAACCAACAACTCGGACACAGCGATCATTTCGGTGCCGTCGTCGGTGACCCGTTCGGCCTCATCGGGGAGCAGGGCGGCGAGCGCGCTCAGCGCTCCCTGGGCTTGGCCGATGGCCCGCATCTCCATCCAGTGTCCCAACAGCATGATGACGATCAGGGCCGCCAGCTCCCACCAGAACTCGAGATCGAACCAACTCAGGGTGGTAGCCGCTGAGGCGGCGAAGGCGACGGTGATCGCCATTCCGATGAGCAACATCATCCCCGGAGCCCTGTCGCGGATCTCTGTCAAGGCCCCCTTCAAGAAGGGCGACCCGCCATACACAAAGATCACCGTGCCGAGAACGGGAGCTATCCACTCGGCGCCGGAAAAGCTGGGAGCGCGATAGCCGAACCACTCTTGGATCATCTCGCTGAAGAAGACAACGGGCAGGGTCAGGAACAAAGAGAGCCAGAAACGATCTCTGAACATGGAGACGCTGTGGCCCGCGTGCTGGTCGTGACCACTGTGACTCGCAGCCGTGTGGTGGGACCCGTGACCCACGTGGTGTTGCTGATGATCGTGGCTATGCATGGCGCTATGGGTGAAATAGGATCCGACGGGTCGCTCCCGCGAGTACTTTCGTTCCTATGGGGAGGGTTGATGGCTGAACTGGCAAAAGTTGGTCCAATCTCCAAACTGCCATCGGGCACCGTAACCGGTGCCGATCGATGGGCGGTTGGCAACATCGAAGGTGAGTATTTCGCCGTCACCCGGCGATGCCGCCATCTCCTCGCCGATCTCGCTGAGGGCAGCATCGATGCCGAGGGATGCCTCGTTTGTCCTTGGCACGCGTCCAAATACGACGTGCAAACGGGCCAGATGCTGCGGGGCCCGCAGGGCATATTTGCGAAGGTTCCTGGCCTCGGCTTCGCCTACAAGCTGCTCACCATTGTCGTGCCGCTCGGCCGGGGCCAGGTTGTCAAGAAGGGAAAGACGCTCTACGTGAAATGACCACTTCCCAACGCGTCGCGGTGGGTCCTCCAAGCACAGACGACAAGGAGAGCTGATGGAAGCAGTCGGGATCGTTCTCAACATTGATGCCGGGAAGGTGGCCGAATTCGAACGCGGCTTTCGTGAACATGAGCTCCCGATCTGGGAGGACTATGTCGGTCGGGGAATCATGTTGCACGCCTACCTCGCCCGGATGGATATCTCGACCCGACCCATCAAAGGGGCAGTGCAATATCTGATCAGCGTGGGCTTCGCCGACGGAGATGGTCATCATGTTCACGATGCTGATCCCCGCTTCCAAGCCTGGAACGAAATCGCCGACACCTTCCAAGTCGAGGCTCCGATCGTCACCGGGGGCGAGATCGTCCTGAGCGCGGGCTTCGACTAGCGCCCGTCGACGGCTGCCGCGAAAGCGGCCATCGAAGGGAAGGTCCAGGTGGGAGTCACCGTAATGGGCGGGGGTGGCGTCGCCCCGGAGCCGCCACGCGCAGCTCGACGATCGATCCAAACCGTTTCCAACCCCAGGGCAAGAGCCGGCTCATGATCATGGAACAACGACTGGGCGACATGGAGGAGGGAAAATCGCTCGGCGCCTATCGATTCCAAACCATCGAACAAAGCAAGGAAGTTGCGCTGGTCGGGTTTGTAAGAGCCGACGTCTTCGGCCGTCACAACGAGATCAAACTCGACTCCGAGCTTCTCACTGGATAGCGCGAACGACCTTCGATCGACGTTGGAGAGAATGGCGAGCCGGAAGCGCGCTTTCAGTTCCTTGAGCGCCTGCGCCGAGTCGGGAAAGGGCGGCCACCCACCGACTGACCCGCCGAACTCTTTGGCTTCTTCATCCCCGACTTCGATCCCGAGACCTCGGCCGATCCGGCGGATAGCCTCGGCCAGGACCTGGGGATATCTCATCTGCGGCGATTCCTGTTGTACCTGGGTTTCGACTTGGCCGAACGAGGCGAGCACTGCCTCGAATTCGAGCTCGTGCCTCGCCGCCCACGGCCCCAATTCGACTTCGATCCCCGTTTCCCAGTCGATCAACGTCCCATAACAATCGAAGCTCAACGTTCGGTAGTCGGAGACGGCTCGCGGCATGCCACCATTACACCGCAGAATCTCAAACGGCGCGCCAGCGAAGTGTTGAATGCCCGAAAGTGTTCACTCCGATCCGGACCCGCCGGCTGCTGATCCGGCCTTTTGAAGCCGCCGATGCGGCTGGCCTGGCCGCGCGCCGCAACGACCCCGAAGTGGCGAAATATCAAGACTGGACCGTTCCCTATCCATTGGAGACTGCGGAAAAGTTGGTGGCCGACGTCGTCGCCATGGATGGTCCGACGAACGGCGAGTGGTGGATGGCGGCTGTTGCCGATGCGGAAAGCAGGGAGGTGCTCGGCGACCTTGCTCTCCATCTCAGTCGGGAGGGCCGCTCCGCCGAAGTCGGCTACACCTTGGCGAGCGAGCATTGGGGGCAGGGTTATGCGGTCGAGGCGCTCGAGGCTTTGGTCAAGTATTTATTCGACCAACTTCAGGTCACCCGGGTATTCGGGATGCTCCATCCCGACAATCCAGCCTCGGCAATGGTGATGGAAAGGACGGGATTCCTCTTCGAGGGGCACACCAAAGCCTCGTATTGGCTTGAGGACGAGAACTCCGATGATTGGATCTACGGTCTCACCCGTCCCGACTGGGAGATCTGGCGCGACCGTCCTCAGCACCCGCCAAAAAAGGCCGACCTCATCGAGATCACAATCGACAACATTGCGCAGGTGTCGAAGCTCGTCACGCACAAGACCCAAGAGCGCTTCGTCGCCACAATGGCAGACTCGTTCACCGACGCGCTCTTTCCGGAAATCGTCGATGGTTATCCCTTGATGCCATGGATGCGAGCCGTCGCCGCCGACGGCGAGGTCGTCGGCTTTGTGATGCTTGCCCTCCCCCACGAGCATTTCCCCGAGCCCTACCTGTGGCGGCTGTTGATCGACCGGCTGCACCAGCGCCGCGGGATCGGCGAGCGGGTGCTCGAGCTGATCGTTGCCGAGTGCAGGTCGCTCGGCGCCGACACCCTGCTCACCAGTTGGGAGACTGGAAAGGGATCACCGGCGCCGTTCTATCTGAGCCATGGCTTCGAGCCGACCGGTCGGATGCTCGACAAAGAGACCGAGGCCCGCAAGCGGTTCTAGCGTTGTCGAGTTGAGCGTCGAGCTCGAGGTTCTCGCCGCGGTACGCGATGAACGAGAGCACCTCGAGGGGAACCGCCCGCCACTCCCATGACGTCGAACCGCCAAGACCAGCACTACGGAGGACGACATGTCGGCAGCAAGGCGGATCGGTTTCCTGACAGTGACAGTGGCGACCATCGTTGCCCTCGGCGCGGCGCCGGCACTTGCCTGCGGGGGGCTCATCGGTGAGAACGGCACGATCAACTCGTGCGGACCACCACGCTCGCCGACTACAGCGACGGGGTGGAGCGATACGTCACCGCCTTCGAGTTCACCGGCAGCGGCGAAGAGGTGGGATCGATTATCCCCCTCCCCGACGTCCCTACCAAAGTCGAACGAGGCGGTGACTGGACCCTGCAGCGGCTCGCGCTCGAAGTCGCACCCATAAGCGATCTTTCCGCTGAGGCGGCGACCACCGTCGCCGCCGGCGAGGCAGAGGTTTTGCTCGAGGTGGAGATCGATGCGCTCGATATCACGGTCCTCCGCGGAGGAGGCGACGAGGTCGGCGCCTGGGCCACAGAACATGGTTTCTTTCTCACCCCCGACGCTCCCGAGATCCTCGACTTCTACGCCCGGCGCAGCCCGGTGTTCATGGCCGCGCGGTTCAATGCCCAACGAGCCGCGGATCTAGCACAGGAGCCGGGCGACAGCACCCCGATCATGGCCACTATTCCCACCGACGACCCCTGGGTCCCAATCCGGATTCTCGGTCTCGGGGCGAGCGGCGACACTCAGATCGAAGCCGATGTGTTCGTCTTGACCCCGGATGAACCCAACCTCTTGGCCGGCGGCACCGGTATGACGCTTGATCGAAGCGAGCCCGCCACTGACTTCCTGCTCGACGATCTTCGTTCGGACGTAGGGATGGAATGGTTGCCCGCTGAGATGTGGCTCTCCTATCTCAAGCTCGACGCGCCCGCAGCCGAGCTCGACTACGACTTGGCAATCTCGGCCAACCAGGAGATCGCCGCCAATTTTGCCGACACCGGGGTCTCTGCTCCCGAGGCAACTGTTCTTGACGGCAGCCGGTCGCGGGCGGTGTGGCCGCTCTTGGCCGGGATCGGGGCCGGTGCGCTAATCGTCGCCCTCGGTCTGCCTTCGATCCGTCGACGCCGAACAGAGATGATCGGCGGACCGGCATGAGCGATCGGGGCGTGCGCCCGCTACTCGTTGTCGCTCTGGCCGTGGCGGCGCTGGTCACTGGAGTCGGCTCGGCCATCGCCACCGGAGGACCGGAAGTGGTCCCGCTCGGGCCCGGCGATGTCACCGTCGAGATCGATGTGCACCATTCCCGCTTCGAACCGGACCGGCTCACGGTGGTCGAGGGAACTCGAGTCCGCTACTTCGTGGTCAACGACGACCCGATCCACCATGAGCTGATCACCGGCGGGCCGGAGGTCCACCTCCGACACGCGCAAGGAACCGAAGCCGAGCATCCGTCGATCCCGGGCGAAGTCACGGTCGGACCCAACGGCTCGGCCATCACCACCTTCACATTCGATGAACCGGGAGTCTTCGAGTTCGCCTGCCATCTCCCGGGCCATTACGAATACGGGATGCGCGGCGAGATCGAGGTCGTGGCCGCTCTCGGTTAGGTCGGCTTCCTAGGTCGAGGGACCTCCTTCCGAGCCTGCGATTCAACTTTCAGGGTCGAATCTCCGATTTCATCCCACGATGATGATGACTTCGATGCTCGGGTTGATTCTGCTGGAGGGATCGGCCATGAGTGCAGATGAAATGCGGGCCAGCCCAGATCCAGATGGAACCTATGGACCGCTAGACGACATCCTGGCCAACGTAGCCCGAATGCTCACAACAGAAACCGGGTCAGGAGCCTGACCCGGTTTCGCAGCAGACCGTCAGAAATCAGTCAGCCGCTTTGATGATCTTTTGGATCTCGTCCATCCCGAACGCTGGCATCGTCAGCATTCGGACATTTCCGAGCGACGCCTGTTTGACGGCTATGGCCGCCGCCATCTGGTCGTCGGGCGCTTCAACAATCGCCACCAAGTCATACTGGCCCAGCGTCCAATAGACATTGTGAACTTTGCCACCCATGCCCTCGACCAAATCTTTGAAGGCTTTGACTCGCTTGGGTGAGTCCTGGTAGTTGCGGATTCCCTGGTCGGTGAGGTTGCCAAGGGTGATGAACATTGGCATGCGGCTCTCCTCTCATCGATGCCATGCCGAAATCTAGTCACTGCACGGCACGGATGCCTCGCCAACCGCAAGCGAATCCACTCGATCCGACGCAGATGACAGACCGCCCGCGACTTCAACTCCCGCAGGTGAGGTTGAAGAACGCAATCCGTTGCCAGCGACCAGACCACCAGCGCACGTGCGCCTTGCCGAGAAAGAGCCCGATGTCAGTCAGGGCGCTTTGCCCATTCTGTGGGCTGGTATCCGTGTTGGAGACGGCTGCGAACCCAGGGTTCGCAAAAAGACCATGTCAGTCATCCAGCTTCGCCGCTTCTCGCCGGGGATACAGGATGAGCTGGGTGTTGCGAAAAAGAGCGACCTGGCGATCAGTCAGCTCGGACCGAACCACCGAGTCCCAGACCTGAATCGTTCGTCCGCGGTGGGCGAGGGTCGCGTGTGCGACCAAACCGCCTTCGGTGACGCTCGCGGTGTGGTTGGACTTGAGCTCGACAGTGGTAAAACCGTTGGCCCCTTCCGGCAGGGAGGCAACACAGCCATATCCGGCGGCGGTGTCGGCGATCGCCACAACGGTGGCGGCATGGAGATATCCGTTGGAGGCAAGGTGTTTGGTCTCGATTTCAAGCCGGAGAGTGCAGTGGCTTGGGGCCAGCTCCACGATCTCGATTCCGAGCAGACCAGGGAGCCGTTCGACCCCGTGCGCCTCAAACCAGGCGCGAAGATCGTCTGGGTCGCGAGGAAAGTCCGTCACTCTGATGAGGCCGTCGGCCAGTAGATCTCGGTCTCAAGCTCATTGGGGTCGGGATCAGCGCCCGTCCCGCGGATGTACGAGTCCCATGGGCCGAGACCTTCGTCGTGGCCCTGGGAATGGATCCAGTCGTGAAAGGGTCCATATGCATCGCCCAGGGTCTGATAGGGACCGTGATGAACCACCTTGGCGATCATCCCTCCGGGCAGCTCCGACACGCCGACCTGCTCCAACGGAACCTGGTCCAGTGGACTCGTTGAGGAAGGAGCTTCGGTTAGAGGAACCCCGATCTCGATATCGGCCCGCTCGGGCCCGAACTCGTGATAGCGGGCAAAAGGAGGGCCGGCGATCTCGTAGCCACGACTGCTGATCTCGTCGTAGACCTTGGGGAGATGCGAGTCGAACAGTCCGCTCATGTCGATTTCGCTCATGGGTTTGCGGATACGCACGGCGAGGGTCGGCCGAGGGCTGAGCTCTATAAGTCGGTGACCGGTGAGGCGCGGTTCAGGCATACGTCGATCGTACGTCGTCGGCCTAGCGGCGACGAAAGATGGCCGTCAAGCGAAGGTCTCCACCCAGGGCAGCGACGTAGCGCCGGAGGGTGGAAAGTCTCCAGTCCGCTCGCCGTTCGAGCTTGGAGAGGTCCGACTGCGAGATGCGGAGTCGGCTGGCGAGTTCCGTTTGGGTGATACCGAGGTTGCGGCGTAACTCACCCAGGCTCGAGGGTTCGTTCAAGTCATATCCAATTACCGCGGCCCGTCGCCGTTCCAGGTAGGCGCGCCACAGCGCCGACGTGCCATACATAGGAAGGGAGTCGATCACGCCGCCAACTCGCTCGGCCACCTGGCCAAAGGGGTCGCGGGCGACGGTTGCAGCGAGCGGTCTCCAGTCGTCGAGGTCGCCGCGCTCAAGAAGATCGGCGATCGCGGCCATGGGCACCTCGTCGGGCTCAGAATCGGCCGGATAGTCGAGGTGGCGATGAATCATTTCGTGACTAAGCCTTCAAGCACCCGCACCGCCACCCGTCCACAGGCGGCTGCCACCGCCTCCCACTGGTGCCACCGGGGTTCAAGTTGTCGGTAGAAGCGGAGGTCGACTTCGGCCAAGTCGCCGGGGCGCGGATCGGCCAACTGCTTAGCGACCTGCGTTGCCACCCGTCTTCCCCCGGGACCGATCTGATCGACGTAGTAATGGTCGAGCGAGCCCACGACCGACGCCGCCTCCTCCTCCCCCAAACGGTCGGCCAATGCAGCGAAGTCGAGGTAGTCGCGGGTGGCATTGCGGATCAGACAGAGCCAGGCCTTGATTCGGGCGATCTCGGCGAGGGTGGGAACGCGCAAGGTCCGATCGCCAACGCGAATCTCTTCGACTTCCAACGGTCGACTCCGGATCAGGTTCCTCACCCCGGTCTCGATCCCATCGAGGCGGCCGAGCACCATTACCGGCCGGGTGACGCGCGAGGTGATCCAACCCTCAGTGTCTTCGAGTGCGGCCAAGACCTCGTCGAAGCGCGACTTGAGATCGGCAACGTCATGATCGGCATCGAAGGAGACGCGGTGACCGGCGTGGTGTGCCGCGCCCACGAGTACCGCGTCGGGGACCATTTCTTCGAGTCGAGCCGCCGCCGCCATCACCTGACCGAAGTCGTTTGAAGACAAGCTAGTGATTCTATGCACTATTCCTTTAAAGGATCAGTGCGCTAGTGCCGGTCGGCGGCAGGCCGAACTTCTCTTTGTCGTAAGGTATAGCGCTTAAGCTATATGCCTAGTACCTAAACGCTATAATTCATCCAGGATATGCCCTCGACAACCAGCGCCACCCGTACTGCGGCCATCCTGATTCGATCTGCTCGAAAACAAGCAGACCTGACGCAAGCCGAGCTGGCCCGACGGATTGGCACCAAGCAGCCAGTGATATCCCGTTGGGAAAGCGCCGCTGAGGAGCCAAGACTCTCTGCCCTGGCCCGAGTTGTCAGCGCCTGCGGATTACGGCTCAAACTGAGCCTCGTGCCTGACGAAGTCGACCGCTCCCAGATTCGCCAACAGCTGGCGATGTCGCCTTCCCAGCGACTCGAGTCGGTGGCCAACCTCAGTCGCCTGCGGGCCACGGCCCGGCGCATCGGCTGATGCCGGCACCTCTCGATCCCGAATGCATCTTTCGCGTGCTCGCCGAGCACAAGGTCGACTACGTGCTCGTCGGCGGGCTCGCCGCCGTAATCCACGGCTCGCCGGCCATGACCAACGATGCCGACATCGTGCCGAGGAAAGAAAAGGCCAATCTCGCGCGGCTGGCCCGGGCTCTGCGAAGTCTCGACGCTCGACTCCGCACCTCGGACTCGGCGGAGGGGGTTGCGTTCGATCCTCACCCTGCCCTGCTGGAGTCGATGGCGATGTTGAATATGACCACCCGCTGCGGTGACCTCGACCTGACTTTCGCACCTGCTGCGCTCTCCGATTACGACCAGCTCGCGGCAGCGAGCGTCGAGTTCGAGCTGGCCGGCCATCGGGTGAGGGTGGCCTCCCTCGCCGACATTATCCGGAGCAAAGAGGAGGCCAACCGGGATAAGGATTGGGCCACCCTTCCACTCCTTTACGCCCTGGCCGAAGAGATCGAGCAAGGCAGATCAAATGCCGCCGAAGGCGAGCGCATCAAGTGAAACGAACCCGCTGCTTCAACGGGCCTGGTGGACTTGATCACGCATGCTTGACCATCACGTGCTTTGTGATGGTGTAGTCGAGGACCGCTTCCTCGGAGAGGTCCTTTCCAAATCCGGACTGCTTGAAGCCGCCATGCGGAGCCTCGGAGGCGAGGGGAATGTGGTCGTTGATCCATACCGTTCCGAACTCAAGGGCACCCGCCACGCGCAACGCCCGGCCGATGTCTTTGGTCCACACTGAGGCAGCCAGCCCGTAGACAACATCGTTTCCAAGCCGGATCGCTTCTTCCTCGCCTTCGAAGGGCAGGATCACCAGCACCGGGCCAAACACTTCTTGTTGGACGATCTCGGAGCGTTGATCGACATCGGTGATGACCGTCGGTGAGTAGAAATAGCCGCGGTCTGGGTCCTGTGGGATGCTGCCCCCGGTCACGACCTTGGCTCCTGCTGCCCGGGCCCGGTCGACAAATCCTGCAACCCGATCACGCTGGCTGGCCGAGATCAGCGGCCCCATAAACGTGTCGTCGCTCCACGGGTCGCCGACCTTTGTCGATTCGAAGATGTCGACTAAGGAATCGACTACTTCGCCGAACCGATCGCGGGTCGCGTAGACGCGAGCGGCCGCGGTGCAGTCCTGGCCGGTGTTGAAAAGGGCACCGATTTGAGCAGCGGCGGCGACCGCGTCGAGATCGGCGTCCTCGAAGATGATGAACGGAGCCTTGCCACCCAATTCCAGGTGAACCCGCTTGAGGCTCTCGGCGGCGATCTGCATCACCTTCTTGCCGGTGGCAGTGGACCCGGTGAGCGAAACCATGCGCAGGTCGGGATGCTCGACGAGGGCCTGACCGGTGTCGTTTCCCCCGGTGACCACGTTGACCACTCCGTCGGGGATGCCGGCCTCCTTGGTCAACTCGCCGAGCATGAGGGCGGTGCGGGGGGTGCCGGGCGCGGGTTTGAGCACGGTTGTGCAGCCAGCCGCCAGCGCCGGGCCGATCTTCCAGATCGCCATCGCCAGCGGGTAATTCCAGGGGGCGATTTGACCGACTGGGCCCAAAGGCACGTGGTCTTCCCCGACCCTGATGGGCCCAACATGGCAAAGAATTCTCCGTCGCGAATTTCGATGTCCACGCGATCCACGGCCACCACGGTGTCGAAGTGCTTGGAGACGTGCTCGAACTCGATTGCCAAAGTCATGTGCAGGCGGAGGAGTGTATGGACCGAGCCCACTCCGATGTTGCCTAGAGCTTCACCTGGTTGAACGATCGTTCAATGATGGGCAGAGAACGCTCGCACTCTTGCTGCTGCTTGTTGCTGGGGCTTCAGCCTCCCCGTGGCGCCTATTTCGCTTCACGGGGGTGGGACCGTGCGGCCCTGCGGGCTGTCGAGCAGCCACACGGAGACATGATGCGGGCCGATCACCTGATTGACCACAGGGTTGAGCCGCTCGACTATTCCCGGAAGATCGACTTCGTCCCGCAGGCTCTCGTTGAATCGCTCCACAGTGACTAGAGCGTCGTAACGGCTGCGGTTGAACCGCCGGTCGATGAAATCTGGATCCTGTCTCTGAGAGGTCGAAAGGCCGTCATGAACAAGAATGTCGTTATCGCCACCGCCGGCTTCGAATCGATCAAGGGCGAGGCCGCCAAGTTGCCGAGGACCAACTGGGCTACCACGACAAAGGCGGCGTAGGGACCAGCATGCAAGGGCGGTGGAAGCGGCATAGACGGTGGACCGGTCGCTATTCGCCATCGCGCGCCCTGGCCGCTTCGGAACGCTTTGCGGTGGTCGGAGGCTCGGTCGGCGGCCTTCTCCAGGCGGCGATCCTCGGCCCGCCGCTCGGTAGGAGGAAGCAGCTCGCGGTTCTGATTGTGCGGCCCAACAAGGAAGACCTGGACCGGGCGGCCGAGCTGATCCGGCTCACCGAGGCCGGAACGGCGACCACCAAGCTGGGCAAAGACATCATTCGCGGCATCGAGCGGCAGATCAGTGCGATCCTGAGCGACGAGGGCCACCAGCACCTGCGCGCTCTGCTCACCCGCCTGCTCGAGGACGCCGACGAGGTGTGAGCCTGGGGTGAAAAGGTTGCGCCCCGGCCAGGACAGTGCAGCCAGTCGAAGCGCGTCTTTCCGCCGTGTGCGTTGTCACAAAGCGTCAGCAGAGGTCGAGATCCCCTACTCGGGCCCTGTGCGTCTCACGGTGCACCCAAGTCCCCAATCGTAACTCTGGAACTCCACCTTGGGCTCGGCATCGTCTACCCACGCCGAGGTGGCCGGGTCGAGCCAGGGCCCGAGGGCGCTCAGCACCTGCGAGCGCCGCGCCGGAAGGAGCGTCGGCATCCGCTGTGGTCTCACGAAATCGTTGCCGAACCAGAGAAATACCCGAGACAGGTAAACCACCCCCCGACTTGGGTCTCGTTCCAGCGCGCCCGCGGCCAGGAAATGACGGATCTGGTCATCGAGTTGGGCATCCAAGCCTTCTCCGGAGTAGGGCTCCCCACGCAGGGTGGGACATGAAACCGACCCGCAGACGAGCGCCGCATGAATCCGGGGATCTCCGAACCTGCGCAGCTTCCCATGTTCGATGGCGTCGAGCGACAAGTCCTCTCCGGCCACCGAGACGAACCGGCGTTGGAAGCTGCCTGGCACCCCCAGCACCGAATCGACGTCGTCACGTTGTGCCTGACCGGCCAAAAGGAGCGCACCGGTGTTGTAGACATTGATCCAGTAGGCGAGTGCAGAGGGCCTGGTCAGTGAACGCGGGTCGAGCCCGGTCGTCACATGCAGATAGGATTTCAGGTCGGAGGCGATTTCTGATAGGACTCCCGATCCCTCAGACCCCAAGTGCTGCAGCGGCTCGGAGAGCAGGGAGTGATCGCAGGTGGCGTCGCCGAATTGTTTTGGTGGGCGTGTGGCGATGAGCGATCGCACCACTGACAGGCCCACAGAGAGCGGATTGGGGCCAGTGGTCATGCCGAGTCCAACGGGTGATCCATCAGTTATCTTCCTGGTGCCGGCGAGATAGTCACAGGTGCGACTGTCGATGGCTGGAATTGCCTGCGGCTCGGGTTGTACTCCTCATGGCTGACCTACTGAACCTGTTCAACAAGTCGACCTCCAACACAGGCCGAAAAGCGGTCGTCGGCGAGACGGTCGTTGCCGCCGCCAGCGAAACTCAGAGGCTCGACGGATACGAGTACTTCGCTCCGGAAACCGTCAACTGGGAGTTGCTCGACCCCTCGTCGCACACCTCGTTCTGCCCGTGGAAAGGCGTCGCCTCATATTACGACGTAGTGGTCGACGGAACCCGATATCCCGCTTGTGCCTGGACCTATCAAGACCCATCCCAGGCCGCCGGCAGAATCAAGGGTCATGTCGCCTTCTGGCGCGCTGTGAAGGTTGTCAAAGACAGAACTGAGCTTTCCTCCGGGGACGGTCCGATCCACGGCTGACGACAGATGCGGGTGCCGGGAAGACTCAGAGTCTTCCGGTGCGGGCGACATGCCTCGCTCCGAGGATAAGGGTGGCCGCGGCGACGGCCGCAGCCGCCATGTCATAGGGAAGCACATTCCGCATCAACGCCCCGGCGTCGACGAGCCAGGCTCCGTCGGCGGCGGATCCGACCGCCGACAGATATGACCAGATCGACCAAACACATACCACCTCCACCACGACCCCGGCGGTGGCGCCCCATCTAGGTCCGGCGAGCCAGGTCACCCCGATCAATGTGCCGCTAGCCGCCGAGGCGATGTCGAGTGCAGACAGGAGCTGAAGGAATTGCAGCGAGGGATCGAATCGGAGAGTTGCCGATGTCGCCAAAGTGACCAGGGCGACCGCGCCGACGGTCAGAGCCAAAGTTGCTGCCCCCGCGGCGACTGGGCGGGCAGTGGGCCCGGTCCAGGCAAACCTCGAGTAGTCAGCGAACCGGGCAGATCACGGACAATCAGCAAACCGAATGCGACCAGAACGCTGAGATGCAAGATCGTGTACGTGAGCAGCTGCGTCTCGGTGGCTGTGGCACGGAAAGGAGTGGCAAGCTGACTACCACTCCGCCGATGGTCCAACGAAGGACGCGGGCCAGAGCCCGTTCGATGCCCGAGCTCCGCTCATGAGAAATCTCCGCCGTTCTGGTCCCAGTAACCCTCGAGTGAGAGCAGCCCCACCTCGCTGGGGGTCGGTAAGCCGGGAACGGCATTCCAGCCGATCACGACGAGATCAACGGAGCGGTATGCGGTCGCGCGAGGTGTGGCCATGTTGAGGAAACCCGATTTGGCGGTGATTGCTTCCGCCCAGATAGAGCCCGACCCAAAGGGCGCCCATGACCGTCGATTGAGAGGCTATCACTTCATCTGCAATGGACCCTGACGCGCCCAACGATTCCGCCGGCTCCGACGACCCGCCCACGTGGTCGACGTGGCGGGGCGCAATCAGGGGTGTGCTATTTCGCCCTTATGTACGCAAGACGACGATGGTGGCGCTCATCGTCGGGACCGTGCTGTTCGGCATCAACCAGCTCGACGTTGTCCTGCGGGGGGACGCCACGGCGATCGTGTGGCTCAAGTCAGCCGTGACCTACCTCGTCCCGTTCTGCGTTTCCAACGTCGGTGTCCTTGTCGCCAGCCACGTCGAACGCCATGGCGAGGAGTAAGTGTGCCAGCAACGAGTCTCTGGCGGCCTGAGGCGGAGGCTAGGTAAGTTCAATTTTCGACTCCCCCCCGTTTCAGTTCAGTCGACCAAGTCGGTGTCGGGCTGGTAGGTGGACCAGGCAAACCAGAATGTGTCTAGGTGGTGGATCTGTTCTAGCGACGTGTCGATGAGGTCTCCGGCCACGGCGGTGCCGGTGATGTCCCACAGACTGCCGGTCTGGTCGTCAACGAAGTTCCCATCCTGGACGCGGAATGTGAGCGTCTCGCCGTCGACTGCCGGGGAGAAGACTGCAACTGACCCGACGTCTCGGCCGCTCACGATGAGCTCGGCTTCGAGGGCGCTGGCCTGCCCCTCCTTCCAGAAGACCACGACGGGCGTGTCGCCGACCTGGTCGTTGGTGGCCGATGCGGGGCCATCCATGAGACCCTCCAGAGTCCATGCCCGCGCCGCGTCATCGACCGTCACCCCTACCACTCGCTGTTTGGCGACGGCGCGATCATCGACTGTGGCGGGGAAGAGAAAAGGCGAGGTCGCGGGGTTGTCGTAGCCGGCGTAGGGGTTCTCGCCGTACGGCCTGCTGAACCCCGTGGCGTTACGATCGAGGACCGCCGCGTCGGGGTACGACTCCTTGAAGTCCGACCAGCCGAGCAGGGGGGAGGAGATCGGCTCGAGTCTCTCGCCGGTTAGGGCGCCCACTACAGCGCGGCCATCGAAGTGGGTCCACAGAGACTCTGTGGCTCGGTCGTACATGACCAATGATGACGCGTAGAGCCTTCCTGAGGTCCCGAAGGTCGTGACTTGACCGTTGACCTCGCGTCGGTAGCTGACCGCACTGTTGCACAACGGGCAGTAAGTGACCGCCACCGGTACTCCGCCGACGGTGTCGTTGACGATCTCGTGCCAGATGAGTACCTGCACAGGGTAGGCATGCGCGTCGCCGTTGATCTCGAGGTATACGACCGGTTCATTGGCGCCCAGCCATTTGTCAGCCTCTGCGATGGAGACGAATTGAGGGTCGTCGATCGAGGGGATGCCATCGGGTGGAGGTCCCCCACTGATGATCTCCTCGGGGTCGATCAAGGGTGAAGGGAAGGAGGGGTCTCGCATATCAGAGAGTGCGGAGGCGGGGGCGGAATCCGGATCGACATTCGCCGCAGGTGAAGCAGTCGTTGCCTCGGTAGTAGCGAAGAGCACCTCGCTGCTCTGAGCGTCGCCTTCATCGCCACCGCAGGCGGCGACCACCATCGCCACCACAACAACGACTCCGAGAATTCGCAGAGGCATGTTCTCTGAAACGTTACGTCTGCTTTCGTTCCTGCGTGGAGTGTCGCAGTCGCGACAGTCCTATAGCTCCTTCGGTTCAATCCACGCGCATGTCGGGTCGCGTGTTAACTGTCGGACATACGACCCTCTACGCGAAGTAGCTCGGTCCTGGATGGTTGACGGGTCTGATGACCAAGGGAAGACCGCAGGCGGCACGCAGGCGAGTCGCCAAACTGATGAGCGTGTGTGCAGTTGCGGTAGCTCTGATCGCCGCGGCCTTGTGGCTCACTCGAGGCACCACAGAAATCTCGCCGGAGGCTGCCCCCGACATTGCGCTCGAGTTTTTCGATGGCAGCTCCCAGCGCCTGAGCGACCTTCGGGGAAAGCCGGTGGTGCTCAACTTCTGGGCGTCGTGGTGTCCGGCGTGCGTGAGCGAGATGCCCGCCTTCGGTGAGGTTCACCGGCGTCTCGCTGGTCGGGTCGAATTCATCGGGATCAACATGCAGGAGGTCGATCTCGATGCCGCTGCGGCGCTGGTCGAACAAACAGATGTCGATTATCGCCTGGCTCACGATCCCGATGGAGCCATCTACGCAGAGTTCGGCGGAATCGCCATGCCCACCACGGTCTTCATCTCCGCTGACGGATCGGTCGAGCGGGTACATGCCGGAACGATGTTCGCTGACGAGCTGACGGAGATCATCGACGTCGAACTGCTGGGATGAGCCCACGGACAAGCGGGGGCCTTTCATCTTCGAATGAGCTAGAGACTGTGGCCGGTAGGATCTATTCCGCAGTCCTTCTTGGATCCGAGGACGTCTCACGAGTGAACACCGCCCAAGATCAGCATCTTGCCTGGCTGGCACGTTCGTTTGGCAGACCTGATTATCTCCCCCTTACACAGGATGATGTTGGAGTGCTGAGAAGCGTGGCGGAGCCGATTTCGCGGTACACCGGCTCGCATCTATTCAAGGAGGGCGAGCCGGCGGTTGCCGCCTACCTGATTCGTGGTGGCGAGGTCGATCTCTACCGGGTTCATGGCGGCCGGCGTCGAGTCGTTGCGCGTGTCGGACCCGGTTCGGTTATCGGGGACCTAGCCATGTTCGGCCAAGGCACCCATCTGTCTTCCGCACGAGCTGTCACCCAGGTCCAGGCTTTTCGCTTCCAACGACAGTCCCTGATCCCCGAGCTCGCCAAGCATCCCGCGCTGTGTCTCCGCTGGCTGGTGGCGGGAATGAGGCAATTAGAGAACACGCAGCGGCGCATCGTTTATCTCATGCACAAGACGGTGCTCGCCCAGGTGGCTGATCTGCTCGTCGAGGAGTCGAGCAAGAACCGTGAAGAAATCGAGTTGTCCCAGGCCGCCATCGCCACCTTGCTCGGGTCCAGCCGGCAGACCGTCAACGAGGCGATTGGAACATTGCGCGACATGGGGGCAGTCAAGACGGGCTATCGGGTCATAAGTGTCGTCGACCCCGAGAAGTTGGCCGAGGTCGCGGCGGGCCAGCGCGGCTGAGGAGCGAAAACAGTCGCAGGCGCGACATTCGCTGATTCGGGGCAAGCGACTGATGGGTTAAGCCTGTCGTGAGCGCACTCTTGGCGGCATCGTTTGGCGCGGGGATGGTGGCAACGGTCAATCCGTGTGGATTTGCCATGTTGCCTGCCTACTTGGGGATGATGATCGGGGAGCGCGGTTCTAATCGTGGTCCCGCACTGGTTGTCGGTGTTGCTGTGTCCATGGGATTAGTTTCCGTCTTTCTCGTCTCAGGCGTCCTTGTTGGATTTGGGTTGCGGGTGATCGTGACCTGGATCCCCTGGATCGCACTCGTGGTCGGGCTGGGTCTCATCGCGGCGGGAGTGGCTCAGCTGCGCGGCGGTTACCCGTTTGCCCGCCTGCCCGGCGTGAAGAGATCCTCGCGAGATCGGTCGTTTCTCGGGATGGTCGGCTTTGGGGCCACTTATGGGGTGGCCTCCCTCTCGTGCACGCTTCCCGTCTTCTTGAGCGTCGTCGTGGGAACGGTGGCGGTGAGAACCTTTGGCGAATCGATCGCCGTGTTCGCGGCATACGGCGCCGGCATGAGTCTCGTGGTGATAGTGCTGACCCTGGCGCTGGCGGCCGGGAGGGACCGGCTTCTGAGGGCGGTCAGGCCCATCCGTGCCCGTTTGGGAACCATTTCGGGGTGGATAATGATCCTCGCCGGCTCGTTCATCGCCTGGTACTGGGCGACTGTCCTCGCCAACGGGGCAACCAACCTCGGCACCAATCCAGTGGTCCGGGTCGTTGAGAATCTCACAGCCGATGCCGCTGGGTTCGCCTCCTCCCATCCCCTCCTGACGGGCCTTGGCCTCATCGTCCTCGGCCTGCTGATCTGGGGCTTGCGCCGCCGTCGCAGCGCCGGGGCCCCCGAAGCCGAACAAGCGACTCGATGATCGCGAGACGTGGTTGGTGCCGCTAGCGGGTTGGTGGTCGTGGGCTGATTGCTGGGGAGCCTTCAGAGCGACAGTTGAAATAGGGGACCGGTGATCTGGAGGCCGATGGCATCTCCGCTGGTAGCGAAGAAAACGAAGAGGGTCACGGCCGCACCCCCGGGGGCCAGGTCCTTCGAGAACTGTGTCCGCTCATTCATCTTCAGCTCAGGATCCTCGTCGGTCCAGAAGTGATGAATTAGGAAGGCCGCGGCGATCGCAAAGCCAGGCAAGAAGCAGAGCTCCGACATCGGGCCAGACTCCGAGGAGCACCATCAGCGACCCCGCAACTATCACAACCCCCGAGAGCAGTACGAGCGGTCGGACCGGGCGAACCCCGCGCATTTCGGCATAGCCAGCCATGGCGCCTGTCTGGCCGAAATGGCCCGTCAGCCCGGATGCGAAGAAAAGGAATGAATAGAGAACCCGACCAGTCAAGACCACAACATCCATGTGCGCCTCCTTGCCCTTCCCAACAACAGGAACTGGGCCTTTCCTCCGTCGCAACCGGCCGGAATCACTGTTGAGTTCGTCCGCCGACTCTCACTCGTCGCCACGGAACCTTCGCTCCAGATCTTTGCATTGGGGGATGTGGTGAGCGCGAAACGATTTGATCACCGGAGGGGCCTAGGTCCGGGTTCGATTTCAGGTTGCCGCGCGCTGGTCCCATTCGGCTAGGTGCGGCGCAGCAGCCCGACGTGCTCGCTCCACGCTGAATCGGGCAAGACCGACCAGGTCAAATGCTCTCGACGCGAGGAGCGGTCTCGGCCACCAGCGTGGTATCGGAAGCGGGTCCCTACGATGCGATCGCGCAGATGGAGCTCGCAGCCGGAACCAAAAGTCAGCTCACAACGGTCGCTGCGCGGTGAGGCAAACCGCCCCGCGGGGTAATGACCCGGCTCGTCCTGGCCGCCATCATCCTTGTGCTCTCGATCCGGCGGCGGCTGCGCGTCGCCTCCTCGCTCACCAAGTTCTACCGCTGAGCGTGAGGATGCGACCCATGGCGAAAAGGTCCGCTGCGGCAGGTCGGTGGGCACTCCTGGCCGCTTTGGTAGTGCTCGCCGCCTGCGCCGACGCCACCCTTCCCGAGGAAGGCATCGTCGATTTCGCCGAGATCGCCGCGCAGGGTCCCATGATTGAGACGGACCCGTCCGGGACGTTCGTCACCTTGCGGGTCACCACCACGATCGACGCGGTCTGCGCGGTCTCCTTTGGGGAGACCGCCGCCCTCGGGCGTTTGGCCACGGATCGGGACATGGGAGCCGCAGGTCACTCCGACCACGAGGTGCTGTTGAGTGGGCTCGAACCCGACACCGAGTACTTCTACCGGCTGCAGGGGGTGGCTGAGGACGGTCGTCTCTATCGGAGCGAGCTGTTCAGCTTCGGGACGGAGCCCTCCTCAGGGGCAGTGCCCGGCCGCAACGTGGCCGTCTCCTCGACTGTGGTGGAATTCAGTTCGGAGTTCTCCTCTGCCTTCGCGGCGGCCCATGCGATCGATGCGGATCCGGCCACCGAATGGTCCACCCGTGGAGACGGTGACGACGCTTACCTGGTTGTCGACCTGGGACGTCAGGTCGACGTGACAGCGGTGGGGTTCCACACTAGGGCCATGTCTGACGGCAGTGCCACCACCGAGACCTTCACCATCACGGTCGACAATGCAACCACCTACGGACCCTTCCCGGTCGGTCGGGTCGCGGTCAGCTTCAACGGCCGACTGGTGCGTTTCGATGTTGACCAATCGAGCGGCGGCAACACCGGGGCCATAGACGTCGAGGTATTCGAAACCGGCTGATCGTCCGCTCGGCCAAAACGAACCAGCCTGGCGGAGCAGCCGCTTGGTCATCCCTGCAAGCCGGGGTCGAGGCCGATGTCTTTCCCCTCGGCGACGCCGGCTAGCCGGTCGACATAGTGAACCCACCCTCGCTTGTGCAGGTCGGTCTCCGCGGTGGGAAGGTCGTGGTGGGTGAGGATCACCAACGTTCCACTCCGGGCTCGGGCCACAGCGTTCACCTGGGCGAACCTCATGAATCATCTCAAGAGTTACGCCGCGAGCGGCAATCCGGGGCCGATGTTCGCTTAACGTCGACGTTTCCGACGCGAGTGGGAAACGGCCAGAATGGCGCATGGCCTGGATTCGGACCAAGCGTGAAGACTCTTGGCAAGGCGAGCTCGCCGATTTGCTTCCGCTAGTCGTCGATCAGGAACACCAGCGGGTGGACAACATCATGCAGATCCACTCGCTCAACCCCGAAGCTCTCGCCGCGCATCACGCCCTCTACCGCTCGGCGATGAAGGGCACTCGCTCATTGCGCAAGGTAGACCGGGAGATGGTTGCTCTCGTGGTCAGCCTCGCCAACAGGTGCCACTACTGAATCGTCCACCACCGGCGCGGTCTGCGCCGGTTGCTAAGAGACGATGTCTTGGCCGAGGCGATCGAAAGCGGCTGGCGCCACGCCGACCTTGATCCTCGCCGGCGGGCGATGCTGGCCTACGCCGAGAAGCTCACCCTCGATCCCGGCGGAATGGACGAAACCGATGTCAGGGAGCTGGCCGAGGCGGGGTTCAGCGACCGGGACATTCTCGACCTTTGCGAGGTGACCGCCTACTACGCCTATGTCAATAGGATTGCCGATGGCCTGGGGGTAGCGCTCGAATCATGGCTTCCCCAGCACTGACCGGGTCCCGATCGAAAGTTGCAATGACCACCCAGCCCGAACTCATCGAGAGGATCCACCCACCCCGCGCCTTGATGCGGATGGTCAATCCCCTTATGCGCTTCCTTTCCCAACGAATCGCCGCGGTGCGAGACTTTGTGATCGTTCTCCACTACCGAGGACGGAGGTCCGGTCGCCACTACGACCTGCCCGTGGGCTACCGCCTCATCGATGGAAGGATCATCCTTCTCACCAATTCGGGGTGGCGGCACAACTTCCGTGAGGGTTCCAGGATCGAGGTCACCTACCACGGCCGCCGCTAGCCCGCTACCGCCACTCTGGTCGACGATCCTGCGCTCGTAGCCGACTTATACCAACGTAAATTCGAGACCATGGATCGACGCCGGACCATGCGTGAGCTCGGAGTGCGGGTCAACGCCGGCGGCGGCGGTCTTGGTGGTGACCATCCTGCGGGCCGCCATCCGGATCCTCCCCGAATACGAGCGGGGCGTGGTCTTCCGCCTCGGTCGGGTGACCGGGGCCACGAGCTGATTCTCCTGATCCCCGTCATCGACCGTTTAATGCGGGTGAGCTTGCGGACGGTCACGATGGACATCCCACCCAAGACATCATCACCCGCGACAACGTCCCGGTGCGGGTCAATGCCGTGACCTACTTCCGCGTCCTCGATCCTCACCGGGCGGTGCTCGAGATCGAGGACTATCGCTTCGCCACCTCCCAGATTGCGCAGACCACTCTCCGATCAATCATCGGTCAGGCCACAATCTCGATGAGCTCCTGACCAACCGCGACGAGATCAACCAGCCGCTGCAGCAGATAATCGACTGTCTCACCGACCCCTGGGGGGTCAAGGTTTCATTGGTTGAAGTGAAAGACGTTGAGCTACCCGACACCATGCGGCGGGCGATGGCCCGGCAGGCCGAGGCGGAAAGAGAGCGCCGTGCCAAGGTCATCCATGCCCTTGGCGAGAAAGAAGCGGCCCAGACCCTGGCTGAGGCGGCCGGCCTCCTCGAGGCCCACCCTGCCAGTATCCAACTTCGCATGCTGCAGACAATGACCGACGTGGCGGCCGAGCAGAATTCGACCTTGATCTTCCCGCTCCCGATGGAGTTGCTACCCCTCCTCGAACGTCATGGCCGTTCTCCCGAACCCACCTGAGTAAGACTACCTCTATCCCGGCGCGGCCCCCGTCGGCTTCGGCTACGACACGGGTCGTCCCGACCTTGACGGCTGAATACAAAGGGAGAGGCGGTCCCGGCTCGGTGCCGGAACCGCCTCTGAGGAGCGTTTAGCTCGTCTGGGGTCGCAGTTCCATTCCGACGGAGCGCTTCGCCAACCAGGCGTAGCTCCCGCCGAGAACAAGGCCGTAGAGCAGGTGCCCTGCAAGGCTCCCGAGCGCGACTGAACGCATCTCGGGCATTGTCAGAGGAGCAAACGCCGGCAACCCCAGAATCAGTGGCATCAGGAGGAGGCCGCCAAGGACCCACCAGATGAGTCCGTAGACGGCTCCCCAGCCCAGGCCCGCACCAGGCCCGGTGACCCGGGCGCCGAAGAGCCAGCCGAAGATCAGCCCAAAGGGGCCGCTGATTGCGAGATGGACGATCCAGCCCACGGCCAAGCTGTCCGAATCAACCAGCATCGCCACCATGCCCAGCATCGGGACCTGGCCGCCGTCGGGTGTCGGTGCAGTCATGACTTGCATCATGATCCCAAAGAGCACGCCGCCGATCAGGCTGGCGACGACCCCTCGCCCCGCACGGGATTTCATCTCACGGCCTTGATCTCAATACTCGCCACGGGTTCGGTCCATCCGTGGACGGCAGGAACCAGGTCGGCGATCCCCGCGATCCCCGAGTGATGGGTGACCACGCCATTTTCGGCCAAAGCGGGGTTGGAGATGCCGGTTCCGCCTTGGTCGCCAAAGCCCGTCAGTTGCGCGCACGGTGGCACCAGGTCAGCCCACGCCTCGGTGTTGATCTCGCTGCCAGCGTCGTAGGCGCCGAGACTGTGGGACACCGTCCGGCCCGGTGCGGGCAGGCGCACAGAGTCGATCCCAGTGAAGCCATCGTTGGTGCAGATGAGCATCGAAGCGAACGACAATTGCGCATTCCGTGTGCCCGAGATCTCAAAGGTCACAGACGCTCCTGGGGCGATCGGAGGAGGCCCCGTCGGTGACGGCGTCACCTTCCAATCGAGGACGAATGGGCTCGCTTCGAAGGCACCGGTGGCTGCCGCCAGGTTGCCGTTTTCGGCGATCTCCTGTGTGGCGACTGTCACCGAGTTGCCTACCGAGAACAAGCTGAACTCGCTCGTGTGGGTAGCGGCGGCGGGCGGCGTCAACCACTGGCCGGTCGTTAGGTTGGTGATAGTGACTTGGTAGGTCCGATCGAGGCTCGCCGAGCCGGCAGCCGCAGCTACCGAGGCGAGAGCTGTCACGACCAGCATGACTGCGATGAGCAGTGAAGCTTTTCGCATAGCACTTCCTTTCTTGTCTAGGGGACTGTGACGCTAAGGCCTTGATAACCAAGAGAAGGGGCTGATGATCGAAACATCCGCGAAACAACTTCCGACCCAACAGGGTGACCAGGCCGCCAGCGCTACCGTTGTACAAGGAGTGCAGAAGGGGTTCGCTTTGTTGATCGGCGCGGCCCTGGCGCTGGCGGCCTGCGGCGAGGAGCCCGGCGTCGCAGAGACCACTGTCGTCGCCCCTAGCAACGCGGGGAATGCTCTGCAGGGAGCTCGCGGGTATGTCTTCCCCGAGGCACCCCCCGTGCATGTGGGCGACCTCGAAGCGGACACCGCGGTGGCCGTCGCCGATCTGGTCGAAAGTGCCGACACCGGGCTTGACTTTGAAGCCCTCGACGTGGTCGCCATGTCGGGAGATGCCCGGCTCGCCTGGGTCCTTGCCGATCTTCTCCGGTTTCTGCAGCTGCCGCCGCCGGGCGAAGCGCTCGTCGCAGCCTTCACTGCCCTCACCGATGTCAACGTCACCCTCGACCCTTCGTACGCCGAGAGCCCCTGGCGTTCAGTCACGGATCATCTCATCGCGTGGGATCTTGTCGCACCGCCCGGTTATCTCGAGATGAAGAAAGACCTCTTCTTGCTCGTCGAGCCGAAGTGGGAGCCGTTCTTCGCCGACGTAGGCGCCGACATCGATTGGCGCCTGCTGAGTTGGGGCGGTGTCCTGATCGACGATCGCCCGCTGGGTGACAACGGCTTCTGTGATCGGGGATGTATTCCCGCCCTCGACGATCCGCAACTGACCGACGCCGCCGGCGGTGACTGGTACTCGGATGGCGCGGTCGTCTTCGGAGTGGTGGTCGGGGAGGAAGCAGTTGCGTTCCCCCAAAGCATGATGGAGATCCACGAGCTCGTCAACCTCACGGTCGGTGAACGGCGAATCGGCATCCCCTATTGCACACTCTGCGCTTCGGCCCAGGCCTATTTCCTCGACCAAAATCCGGATTGGGCCGAGCCCATCGTCCTACGCACGAGTGGCCTCCTCTCCCGTTCCAACAAGGTCATGTTCGACCTCGAAAGCCTCTCGGTCATCGACACGTTCACCGGCGTGGGCCTCTCCGGACCCCTGCAAGAGGCTGGGGTGGTCCTCGAGCAGACCACCGTCGTCGGCAGCCTCTGGGGCGACTGGAAGGCCTCGCATCCCGACACGATGATCGTGGCCCGCGACGGTGGAATCGGCAGGGTCTATTCCGAAGATCCCCTCCAAGGGCGTGACGCCGCCGGTCCGATCTTCCCGGTGGGAGACGTCGACCCGAGACTCCCCGCCCAAACCCTTGTGGTCGGCGTGATCTCCCCCCAAGGACCGGTCGCCTTTCCGCTCTCCGAGGCAAAAGCGGCGAAGGCGCAGGGTGAAGCGGTGACCCAGGGAGGGGTGACGCTTCTGGCCGACGGGAGCGGTTTTAGGGCTCGCCTCGGGGACGGGGCCGAGGTGGCTGCCCATCAGGCATTCTGGTTCGCTTGGAGCCAGTTTCACCCGACGACGCAGCTCTGGCTCCCCTAGCTTTGGCGGGTGGTTCGGCTCTATCGGGTCCTGCTGTTCGACGTCAACCAAACGCTGCTCGACCTGAGCCCCCTCCGTCCTGCCCTCGATTCGCTATTGGGCTCGGCCGACCTGATGGGGGAATGGTTCGCTCGCCTGCTCCATGGTTCGCTGGTCGCCAACCACCTGGGGGCCTACCGGCCGTTTGGCCAGATCGGATTCGAGGCCCTCGCTGCCATGGCAGGCGCTCGGGGAATCGAGGTAGCGGATAGTGCGGTCAGGGAGGTGGTGGAAGTGATGCTCCGGCTCCCGCCACATCCCGAGGTCGCCGACGCGTTGGATCGCTTGCAAGGACAGGGTTACCGGCTTGCGGCGCTGACCAACAACTCTTCGACGGCTTTGCACGCACAGATCGAGAGTGCTGGTCTCGGCGCCTTTTTCGATCGCCTGATTTCGGTCGAAGAAGTGCAGAGGTTCAAACCAGCCCAGGAGCCGTATCGGCACGCTGTCGAAGTGATGGGCGGGAATGCAAGCGAGTACTTGCTTGTGGCCGCGCATGACTGGGACGTGCGCGGCGCCGAGTCTGCAGGCATCGCGGGCGCGTTTGTGCAGCGGCCAGCGGTGGTGTGGTCGCTACCCGGTAATCCTCCGGACCTCGTGGTTTCCGACCTGGGAGAGCTGGTCGACGCGCTCCCAGGCTGAGCTTCCGGAGCTAAGCCGCGTTAACTCTGGTCTACGACCGGAGATCGCGGCTCAGGCCGACCGAGGGCGCGACCCGGTATCCCGGCTCGACTCGGCGGAAGTCATAGCGGTGCCGTTAGCGCGCTGAGCGCCCATATTTCGATCAAGCGGGGGAGGCGGGAAGGATCGCGTCAGCCGGAACACCGGATGGTGGGCGGCTTCTATTCGCCATGCTTCGAGTGGTGCTATGGACTCGGTTTCGAAGTACTCACCGAGCACGCGCCGGGTAATAGGGCCTAACGATGCGAACGCCCGACGAAGAATCGGGGCCGCTTCCGGCGGCGTCAGTTCTTGGGATTCGACCGATATTCGGCGCCAGAACCGGGTGATGGTCCCCTCCTCGGCCTTTTGCAGATTCCTCACCCATTCCGCTCGCCCCGAAACCGCGATCAGCAACCACCCTTCCCCTTGGCGAGTGAGGACAACCGGGGTCGTGCGAGGCAAGTGGGTGCGCCGGCCCGTGACCGTGAGGAGTGCCATCCGCCCAACGGGGAGCCCCATTCGCAGCAGCAAAGTGACGACCCGGTTGCCGATGCGAAGGAAGCGGGTCATCCTGAAAGCCTTCGTGATACTCCTCCTGTTAGCCTCTGTTACGCCAGACATATGATACGTACTTCATAAGATATGTCAACCGAACGAAACTCACGAACGGTCGGCAAGCTCACCAAGCAAATTCAGGCTGCTCTCCGGGAAATGACCGGGCGCCTGCACCAGTTGAACGGGGCTGTGGGGTCCCACCTTGACCTGCAAGCGTCCGACCTCGAGATGCTCGATGAGATCGGCCGGCTCGGCCCCTTGTCGCCGCGCGATCTGGTCGCGTCAACAGGAATCCACCCTGCCACCGTTACCGGCATCCTCGACCGTCTCGAGGAGGGCGGCTTCATCTCCCGCAGCCCCGATCCCACCGATCGCCGGAAGGTTCGAATCGGAGCCCGCTATGAAAAGACGGGGGAAATATTGCGCTTGTACGGACCGATGAACCGCACCCTTGCCAAACTCTGCTCCGGCTACACCATTGCGGAATTGGAAGTGATTCGCAGCTTCCTCGAGAAAGTGGGCCAGGCCGCCAGTCGCGCCAGTGCAGCTGCCCGCTTGGACGAATAGATCGCTCCGTCAGACGCGCAACGCATACCTTGTCCGCGTCGAGGACGCTCGGCAAATTGGGCCCGCAGCGACGAATACCGGTTCTACCTTTCTCGCTACCGATCCGACCCTGTAGGGGGCCGTATCGGTAGCGAAAACCGCCGGTCGACGACTATCTCGACCTGGGGACCCTGACCGGCAACGTCGGAGGACAGAACTACCAACTGCCCGACGAGTTCGACCCCGAGGTCCATCGCACAGTCCTGATTTGGTGTCTTCGCTTCTCGGTGCCTTTCGCAACAGCACCGCTTGCCTAGAACTAGCTGCGGTGAGGCCTTAGAGGTCGACCGCGAGTTAGTAGGGGCCTTTTCGCGGCATGCAGGCCACCTCCCACCGAACCGCCTCTCTAGCGACGCGCTGCGGACACCGACGTGGCTCCACCTACGACGACATCCGGGCCATGGTTGATGCCTGCGAGGAAGCCGGCTTCATGACGATCCACTAGCCGACCCCTCTTGTCTACCGGCAGAAAGGTCAAGAGCTTCTCGGACAACGCCCTGATCCGCGAGATCCAAGCGGATGGACGGGCGGGGTGTGGACCTACGCATTGTGACAGAGACGGCCATGCGGATGAGCGTCTCGTCGTGGAAGACCGACCTCGATGACGCCAAGTTCGTCGCTGAGGCGATTCTCGCGTGTGCGAACAGCGTTCGCTGGCGGGCGACTAGTCGTCGCTCGGAACCAGTTCCGCCGCCAGCGCCCTCCAGGCGTGAGAGGGATCGTCTCCCAGCACGTAGACCGCGACATGATCGGCGCCCGCCTCGATATGGGCTTCCAGCCCTTCGGCGATTTGCTCGGGGGTGCCGTGCAGGAAGAGGGCGTCGATCAGCCGGTCGCTGCCGCCGTGGTCGAGATCGGCTTCATCCCAGCCTTCGCGGAGAAGGTTTCGGCGGTAGTTGCTGAGGCCCAGATAGCGGACGACGAACGCCCTGGCAGTGGCCCGGGCCGCGGAGACATCGGTGGTGAAGACGACCGTTGGGGTTGGCGCCAGCAAGGGACCATCGCCCAACACCTTCCGCGCCAAGAGGGTGTGCCGAGGAGAGGTGAGATAGGGGTGGGCGCCGGCAGTCCGTTGCGCGGCCACCGACAGCGCCTTCGGTCCGAGCGCGGCCAGAACCAATCGCTGGGAGGGAACTTTGGCTGCTTCGAGCATGTCGAGGTAGTGGCCGATCTTCTCGAGCGGTCGGGAGAACTCTTTGGTCGATTCAGGATGTCCGACCCCAACTCCCAACACGAAACGATTGGGGTGTGCTTGCTCGATTCGGTGATACGAGGCAGCCACTTCGTCAGGATCCGCTCGCCACATGTTGACGACACCGGTGACCACCGGGACTCGCTCGGTGGCGGCGATAAGGCGCTCGATCTCAGCCAGGTCGGCGGGAGGCGAGCCGCCGACCCAGATCGCTCCGAAACCGAGGGTCTCTGCCTCGCGGGCCTGGTCTGGCGAGATGTCCCCGAGCCGGCGCCAGACTCCGAAGCGGCCTAGTTCGATTCCTTCGTCGATTCCCATCTAGGCCTGAAAGCTCACCCTTCGACTGTACAGCTCAGTGCCTCCGGTGACTCCCGGTGTGGCGCAAGCCATGGGGATGAACTCGCTTGCCGATCCCGGCCTGCCGAGCGAGTTTGGGCAGCACCGTCTTGAGGTACGAGGTCTTCATCGGTGTCCCCCGCATGGTGCAGAAAAGAGTTGTCGCCGCTCCGAAGCCGAGCTGGGACCGCCGCTCCACCCAGTCGGCGATCACCTGGCAGGCACCGGGATCGATGCCGACGATGCGGCTGCGATCGCCCTTGCCATGAAGGACGGCGATCGTGCCGGCGCGCAAGTCGACATCTTTGAGATATAGCGCGAGAGCCTCGGAGTGGCGCAATCCGGCTCGATAAAGCACGGTGAGCAATGCCCTGTTGCGCAGGCCGAGCGAGGTCTTGGCCGAGCTCTGTTGGAAAAGACCCGCAATCTCTTCCGGCGTGAGGATTTCCGCCGGATATTCCTGCCCTTGTTCGCCGGCTCACGCCCTTTGTGATAGCCGGGCATGTTGACGGGAGGGCGCATCTGCGCAACGTAGGTTGCGGCGGCTGGCGGATCTAGACGTTTATCGCATTGAGAATCAGCGCGGGTGCAGCTCGATCCTCAACGCTCTTCGCACGGTCGGCAAAGACGACTCGGCCAGATCGCTCGACGACCAGGGCGGTGGGCATGGCGATTGCGCGCTCGGCGGCGCCAAACAGGGCGCGGTCATACCACGGCGCGCCCCGCGAGTCGCGTACACCCACTTCGTCGAGAAACGACTCCGGCACGTTGCAGAGAATCGTGATCGAGTCGCCCACGTACTCTTGCATTGGCGCCGATTCGGCCGGACTGTCGACCGACCCGGCGAAGATCGTGAGTCCAGCCTCGGCAAGCTCCTCGTGCGCGGCTATCAGTTCGCCCAACTGAGCCTTGCTCGACGGACACCACCACCCGCGATAGAGAACCAGCAGCGTTGGTGCCGCCGCCAACAGGTCCTGGCCGGTCACCGGCTTCCCGGTGACGGTGGAGGCGGCGAATTCCGGGAGAGGTTTGCCGACGTGAGCGAGGAGTTCATTGGAGCCGGAGAGCCGGAGTTCTCGTCTCGAGATCACGAACCAGGAGATGCCCAAGACCAGGGTAACGATCGGCACCGTCGGAGCCTCACCGGCGATCCAGCCTGCAATAGCGAGCGCGATTCCGACCCCAGCGAGACCGTCAAAGGTCCACGTCTTGTAAGTGAATCGATGTGCGACGAAGAGCATTCCCAAGTAGGACAACAACGCCGCCAGCACCAACACAAGGCCCAAACTCGACGCCCATCCATCGGCCCAAGCCATTTTGAGGACACCTCCGGCGACCGAGGGTACCAACGCGATGAATCGGAATCCCGGCACAGGCGGTGAGTTACCCCGATCGCGCCACAGTCCCGTGACCAAAAGCGGCGCGTGATCGTCGGAACGGAGGAATTGGAGTATCCGCTCTGGTTGCGAGCGGCCCGCTCAGCAGCTTGTTGCGTCTCGAAGTGTGCGGCAAGTTTGGGCCATGCGAGCAGGGCTGAGTTGGGTCACACGGCGCCGAAACGATTCCCGCGGGAGAGTGTGGAGATTGTCGAAGTTGGCGATGCACGTTGTGGGCACGCCATCGGCCGCCGGAGTCAGCTCGAGCTCGGAGACGACTCTTCGCGTGACATGGGTCCAAGTGTATTCACAGGCCCCAACTCGACATCCTTTGTTGCCTCGCAAGAACGCGCAGTCGAGTCCTTTGAGGGCGCGGACAGAGCCTTGTCATGCTCGTCGGGAGCCGCGGCGATGGCCGCGTTCAGGTTGGTTCCGATTCCGGGCGTGCAATCTCCCCTTGGCTGGACCCTGTCGAGCAGCAGCCGTGACCAGATGCTCGACCAGGTCGCGCTGCATGACGTGGCGCTGACAACCGTTGCCGATTGGTTCGAACCATGAATCGCTCGATCTCGCCCCCACCACTTCTTGGCGGGAGAAGTACCTCACATGTCTTCCTTCTTGTCGCGGGTCGGGGCTAACGTCGCCCGACAAGCCCTGGGAGACAATGGCAGACGTCGGATCGGTCGAATTGGGGGGGGTCACCAAACGTTTCGGCTCGGTCGTCGCCGTTGATGGCATCGATCTCTCCGTAAATGTCGGTGAGTTTCTGTCCCTCCTAGGACCGTCCGGGTGCGGCAAGACCACCACCCTGCGCATGCTGGCCGGTTTTGAGGAGCCCGACGAGGGCGAGATCCGCATCTCTGGCCAAGACGTCCGCGGGGTTCCGCCCTATCGCCGTGATGTCAACACTGTCTTCCAAAACTATGCCCTCTTTCCGCATATGACGGTCGCCGAGAACGTCGCGTACGGCCTCCGCCAGAAGGGTCTCGAAAAGAAGGCCACTGCTAACCGGGTCGGCTTCATCTTGGAGCTTGTGCAGATGACCCGCTTCGCCCGGCGCAAACCCCGCCAGCTCTCCGGCGGACAGCAACAACGGGTCGCCCTGGCCCGGGCGCTGGTGAACCAGCCATCGCTGCTGTTGCTCGACGAACCCCTCGGCGCCCTTGACCGCAAGCTTCGCCAGGAGATGCAGATCGAGCTCAAACTCCTCCAGTCCCAGCTCGGGATCACCTTCATCTACGTCACCCACGACCAGGAAGAAGCCCTCTGCATGTCCGACCGCATCGCCGTGATGCTCGACGGCCACATCGAACAACTCGACGATCCCGACGAGATCTACGACCGACCCGTCTCCGCCTTCGTGGCCGGGTTCATCGGCCAGCAGAACTTCTTCCCCGGTCAGATCGACGGCGACGGCTTCAGACTGGCCGGCGAGGAATGGAGGATCCACGGGCTTCGCAAGGCCGCCGACGCCACCGATGGGCGGCCGGGATTGGCAACGGTTCGCCCCGAATCCATCGAGGTCGCCTCGGTCGATCCCCGTCTTGACAGCAACGCCGTCCGCGGCCACTTGGTCGGCATCGCCCACCTCGGCGACGCCATCCAACACGTCGTCCGTACCGGCGGCGGCAAGGAGATTCTCAGTCGCCGCCAGCGGCAGCAAGCGGAAAAGCTCGAGGTCGGCCAGGAGGTCTGGTGCTCATGGACCGCCGAGCACGCTCAGATTTTTGGAAGCGGCCAGTGGGAGCTGGTTCTGGCTGACGTCAACGAAATGGCCATCCCGGCCACATCGAAGGAGAAGGAAACATGAAGAAGGAAGTAGAGACGATTCGTTTGCTGGTGCCCCGGGCCACGGCCAACCACCTGCGCTACCAGCTGACCCGGCGCGGTTTCATCCGCATCGGCAGCGCCGCCGCCGGCGGATTGTTCCTGGCCGCGTGCGGCGGTGGAACCGGATCCGGCGGAACGGAGACAACGGGGGTGGCCACAACCGGCGCCCAGATCGGAGGCGACCTTTCCATCTACACGTGGGCCGAGTATCAAAACCCGGAGAACACCGAGGCCTTCGCCGCGGCCAACGGCGTCAACGTCATCGTCGACATCTACGAAAGCAACGAGGCCGCGATCGCCAAGCTCGAGCTGGGAGGAGCCTCGGCCGGATACGACATCGTGGTGCCGACCTCGGGCTTCATCAAGCTGATGGTGGCCAAGGACCTCCTCACCGAACTGGACATGGCCCGCCTCCCCAACATCGCCAACATCGACCCCGCCATTGCTGCCCTTCAAAACACCGACGGCGTCGCCGGCAAGTACTCGGTGGTGAAGGACTGGGGTTCGACGGGCTGGGTCTACGACGCCAGCGTTATCACCGAGCCACTGGTGACGTGGGGCGACTTCCTGAGCGTCGCCGCCCAGCCCGGGGTGAGCGGGCTGGTTTCCGTCCTCGGTGCCCCCGGCGACATCACCGGGATCGTGTTCTGGCGAGACGGGATCGACTGGAACACGACCGATCCCGCCGACCTCGACCACGCCGAGGAGGTGCTGCTCTCGGAGCTGGCACCGCACATCAAAGCATTCGACTCCTACCCCGCGCTCAGCTTGGTTGCCGGCGAGTACGCCTTGAGCCAGGCCTGGAACGGCGACGCCCGGGTGGCGGTGATCGAGGATCCTGAGAGGTACAAGTGGGGTCTCGGTGCTCCAAAGACGGAATTGTGGGTCGACACGTGGGCCATCCTCAAGAGCGCAGCCAACGTCGATGCCGCCTACGCCTGGATCAACAACATCCTCGATCCGGCGGTGGCGGCCAAGGAGACCGAATGGCACGGCTATGACACCGCCGTCCTGGGCGTTCAGGAGTTCTTGCCGGCCGATCTGCCGTCCCCGGAGATCATCTTTTTCACCGAGGAAGAGAAGGCGCGTTTGGTCGCGGGCGAGGTCAACGAGGCTCAGGATCGGATCGTCGAGATCTACAACAACCTGCAGGCTGCCGCCGGGATCTGACCGGTATCGATTGACAGACACGGAGGGGGACCGACCGGTCCCCCTCCCAACTTAGGAGTTGACTTGGCGGTGATGGCACCAACCCTGAGAAGGAAGCTTCGTCTTCCCCGGTTCATCATGGCCCTGCCTTCCATGGCGTGGTACGTGGGATTTTTCGTGGTGCCATTGTTGGTGATCGTCCTCTACAGCTTCGGATATAAGCCAGCCGCCGACGCGGCCAGCTCGATCGGCCTCGACCGCCTGTCGTTCGACAACTACTCCAACACCTTCAGCGATACCTTCAACAACACCTTCATCGCCACCATCCGCATCGCGGTGACCGGGACCCTGCTCTGCCTCCTGGTCGGCTTTCCTCTCGCCTATTTCCTCGCCACCCGGACCAGCCCCAGGTATCGGGGCGTACTCCTCGGCCTGGTGATCGTGCCTTTCTGGACGAGCTTCCTGTTGCGTACCTTCGCCTGGCGAATACTGCTGGCTGCCAACGGTCCCGCCTCCACCTTCCTCCAGAGCATCGGGTTTCTGGGCGAGCCGCTGCGGGTGCTCGACACCCGGGGGGCGGTTCAGCTTGGCGTTCTCTACAACTACCTGCCCCTGATGATCTTCCCGCTGTTCGTGGCTCTCGACCGGATGGATCCGGCGCTGCGGGAGGCCTCGAAAGACCTGGGAGCCAACCGGATCGCGACCTTCTTCCAAGTCACCCTGCCGCTCGTGATGCCGGGGGTAGTCGCCGGGCTCCTTCTGGTCTTCATCCCGCTGGCAGGTGAGTACGTCACCCCGGCCGTCCTCGGCGGGGCGAAGGGCCTCATGGCCGGCGGGCTGGTCGCCAGCCAATTCCTCGCGGCTCTCAACTGGGCGCTGGGCTCGGCGATGGCGGTTGTGCTCATCTTGTTGATCCTGGCGGTGATCGGCGTGTTCGCGGCCGCCGGTCTGATCGTCAGGATCATCGTCAGACGGAACCGCAGGGTGGAGCTGGCTACGAAGTGACCACGGTCGCTCGCATCCGGGGGCGCTGGGACTGGTTTAACGGTTTGCTGCGAACCTGGGCCGTGCTCGTCTACGTGTTCCTGTTCACACCGATCCTGGTGGTAGTCATCTATTCCTTCAACCGGGGGCGGTTCCTCCTGACCTGGGACGGCTTCGGAACCGACTGGTACGGGGTCGCCCTCCAAAACGAGGGGATCCAGCGCGCTCTCGCCACGTCGGTGAGGGTGGCAGCCGTCAACTCCATCGTCGCCGTGGTGCTCGGGACCATGGCCGGGATCGCTCTCGCTCGCCGGTCCGGCAAATGGAGCAGGCCGTTCCTGATCCTGGTCTTCCTGATCCTGGTCGCGCCCGAGATCGTCGACGCCATCTCCTATTTGATCTTCTTCGTGCGCATCAATCTGGGATGGAGCTTCGCCCGCTTGGTGATCGGCCACTCCATCTTCAATTCGGCCGTGGTGACCCTGATAGTGCTGGCTCGCCTCCAGGGTCTCGACGAGTCGCTGGAGGA
>Ga0180121_10000057_pt1 | contig 35187 bp, 33 predicted proteins | sample AntDrymUQ5402106_2_FD_129676 | JGI IMG/M metagenome (GOLD analysis project Ga0180121, IMG submission 129676) | Polar desert sand microbial communities from Dry Valleys, Antarctica - metaG UQ540 (21.06) (version 2) (version 2) | ecosystem: Environmental > Terrestrial > Soil > Desert | place...
GATGCGGGTCTCCATTCCCAGCGGCCTGAAGAGCAGGTCGTGCAGCACGTCGCCATAGAACCGCCCGGTCACCCGATGGATCAGGACACCCAGGAGGAGATACCCGGTGTTGCTGTAGCTCCAGCTGTCGCCGGCGGGGAAATCGAGCGGCTGGGCGGCGGCCAGGCGAACCATCTGATCCTCGGAGTAATCCTTTCGAAGGTCGATCAGTGAGTCGGTGTAGTCGGGCACACCCGAGGTGTGGGTGAGCAGCTGGCGCACCGTGATACTGTCCCACACCCCTTTGCCCTCGGGGAACCACTTGGTGATCCGGTCGTCTACACTGAGCCGGCCCTGCCGAGCCAGCATTCCCACCGCCGTGGCGGTGAACTGCTTCCCCAGCGAGCCCGATTGGTAGACGGTGCTGTCGGACGCCGGCACTCGGTGCTCGAGATTGGCGAAGCCGTATCCCCGCGCCAGCACGACGCTGTCGCCCCGCAGGATGGCGACCGATAGTCCCGGAATCTTCTGACGCTGCATCACCCCGGCGATGTACCGCGCCACCGAATCCAGGGGCTCAGCCTGCGCAACGAGTGATGCTGCAGGGCCGGATACGGCGCCCAGCAGAAGGGCCACGAAGCGCATCAGCAGCATCCCGTCTCCATTGTGATCGAAGATGGTATCTTAGATTCTCTCGTCCATGAGCGATATCCCCGAGCGTCTGGCGGCGGCCCTCAGCGGCCGGTATGTGGTGGAGCGCGAGATCGGCGCCGGCGGTATGGCAACCGTCTATCTGGCGCGCGATCTCCGGCACAAGCGTTCGGTCGCGCTCAAGGTGGTCCGCCCCGAGCTCGGCGGGCGCGAGGGTGTAGAGCGCTTCCTTCGCGAGATCGAGCTGGCCGCCCGCCTCCAGCACCCGCACATCCTTCCGGTCTTCGATTCCGGCGTGGTGGACGACGGCGCCGGCCCGCCGATTCCCTACTTCGTGATGCCGTTCGTGGAAGGCGAGACCCTGCGGCAGCTGCTCCGACGAGAGAGTCGTCTGCCGGTGGATGCCGCCACAACTCTGGCCGCAGAGATCGCCGACGCGCTGGCCTACGCGCATGGGAAGGGTGTGGTCCACCGCGACATCAAGCCGGAGAACATCCTGCTGAGCGGCGGCCACGCCGTGGTGCTCGACTTCGGGGTGGCCAAGGCGCTGGCGGAGGGTACTGCATCCACCGCGGCCGACGGCGCCACCCATCTCACCCGTGCCGGTATGGTCATGGGCACCCCGCACTACATGAGCCCGGAGCAGGCCACCGCCGACAGCGTGGTCGACGCCCGCTCGGACCAGTACAGCCTGGGCTGTGTGCTATACGAGATGCTCGCCGGCGAGCCGCCCTTCGCCGGAGCCACAGCCCAGACAGTCATTGCGAAGAGCCTGACCGCTCCCCGGCCCCATGTGGCCCGCATCCGAGGGGGGGTCTCCGCCGAACTGGACCAGATCGTCCTGCGGTCGCTCGCGTTGGAACCGGGCGGCCGCTTTGCGGACATGGCGGCCATGCGGTCGGCGCTCCGCGAGGTGAGTGCGGCGCCGGCGTTGGGCATTCGCCGTCGTTACTTGTTGGCAGGTGCCCTGGCGGCACTGGCGGTGGGAGCGGGATTGTGGTTTACCACCCGAGCCCCGGCCCAGAGAATCGCGGCGGCCGCCGAGATGCTCGCCGTGCTTCCCTTCCACACGTCGGGTCCGGGAGTCGAGTTCCTGAGTGAGGGGATGATGGACCTGCTGGCCACCAACCTCCGCGGGGTGGCCGGCATCAATACGGTGGAACCCCGGGCGGTGCTGAGGGAATGGGGGACCACACGGGGCGGGGACGACCTGAAGCGGGCGCTCGCCGTGGGACGTGATCTCGACGCCGGCTCGGTGGTGTTGGGCAGCGCCGTGTCCACCGGCGGACGGGTTCGGGTCGCTGCCGATCTGTATGCCATAGACGGGCACCGGCTGGGGCGGGCGCAGGTGGATGGTCCCGCGGACAGCGTGCTGGCGGTGGTGGACCGGCTGAGCCTGGCGCTGCTGCGCGACGTGTGGCGCTCGAAGGAGCCGCTGCCGAGTTTGCGGCTGGCGTCCCTCACCACCGACTCGATCGACGCGCTGCGCTCCTTCCTGGAGGGCGAACGCTACTATCGCCGCACGCAGTGGGATTCGGCACTGACCGCCTATACCCGGGCGGTGGAGACTGATTCGACATTTGCGCTGGCTCATCTCCGGCGGGCGCAGGCCATCGGCTGGATTGGCGGCTATGGCAATCAGGAAGCCCATGAGGCGGTGGCGGCGGGGGCCCGCTTTGCCAGGCGCCTGCCGCCGCGCGACCGGCGGCTCATGGCGGCCTATCAATTATTCGATCAAGGAAAGCCGGCGTCGATCGATTCGGTGCGCGCGTTCGTGGCCGAATATCCGGGCGACGTCGAGGGTTGGTTCCTGCTGGGCGAGGCGATGTTCCACACCAAGAGCTTTCGGCCCAGCGCGCCGGACTCCATAACTGCGGTGTTCGACAGCGTGCTCCGGCGGGATTCGACTCTGTTTCCCGCGCTGATTCATCCGATCGAGCTGGCGCTCATGTACCGGGATACCGCCCAGTTCGGGCGCTACTTCCCGGCGTTCGCGGGGACGGCGCCGGCTGGCAGGGTGCGGGCCCTACGCACCGCGGCCGACCTGGTCTGGGGCCCTCCGCCGACTGACAAGGAGATCGGCACTGCCTGGGCCGTGCAGGGGTCCTGGCTGATTCAGGCGGCCAACTCGGCGTACTTCTGGGATCAGGCTACGTCGGACTCCATCGCCGAGCGATTTGCCCGGGTGCAGCGCGGGGGACCCCGGTCGGCCGGGTTCCAGACCGCGGCGCTGGCAGCGAGGGCGAACATGCTCGCCGGGTTGGGCCGCTGGCGGGAAGCCAGGATACTGGTAGACTCGCTCACCCCGCTCGACCGGGGTGAGGCGATCGGCGTGCAGGCCTGGGCGACTGCGCTGGGCCTATTGCCCGGGTCATCCGCCGCCTTCATGGATTCGGCAATCGCGGCGCTGCCGGCGGGACCGGAGGCGGAGTTCGGGCGGGCGATGGTTCATCTGATGCGGGGCCAGGTACCCGAGAGCCGCCGCCGGCTGGCTCGGGCTCTGGCTGACTCGGCGCGGCTGACGGCATACGACCGGGGACGGCTGGTGGCGGTGGATGGTTGGGGTATGCTGATGCAGGGCGACACGACGCGGGGCCTGGCTCGACTCCGGGCTGGCCTCGACCAGGCGGCGGCCCCGGGAGTGGCGGCGGAGACGGCATTCCTCAGGCTGCAGCTGGCGCTGGCCCTGGCGGCGCGGGAGGAGACCAGGGCGGAGGGGATCGGGTATCTGAGGTATGGGTTCGACAACCAGCCGCTCTACCTACCGCTGATCCAGCTGGCGCTGGGGCGCGTGTACGAGGCGGCGGGCCAGCGCGACTCAGCGGCGGTGGCATACGGCAGATTTCTGAGGTTGTGGGACAGAGCGGATCCGGAGCTGCAAGACAGGGTCAGCGACGCTCGAGCGGCGCTTGCGGAGATTACCAAGGAACGGTACTAGTGGCCAAGAGTGAGCCGAAGTCGCGCCGAAAGAAGAAGGCGGCAGCCGAGCCTCGGTCACGCGGAATTGCGGCTGACGCTATCGGCTCGGGCACTCCACCCGCCGCGGTGTCCCGTCTGGCCGAGTCGATCGAGGCCGACGGCGGTACCGTCCTCGCTCCCTATCGCGACCCACTCGGGGGCAATTGGCAGATCTTTGCCGCGCTCCCGATCGACCTGGTCGAGCCCACTCCCTTCCAACGCGATCTTTCCAAGCCCCACGTCGAGCGGCTGTCGGCGGCAATGGACAAGCTCGGCCGGTATCTCGACCCGATGATTGTGGTGCGAAGCGAGCAAGGGAAATACTGGACCCCGAACGGTAACCATCGTCTGGCTGCACTGCGGCAGCTCGGCGCCCAGTCGGTCGTCGCCATCGCGGTGCCTGACATCGAGGTCGCCCACCGAATCCTGCTGCTCAACACCGAGAAGGCGCACAATCTGCGCGAGCGCTCGCTGGAAGTGATCCGCCTCGCCGAGCTGCTGGCGGAGAGCGAGAGCCGTCTGGAGAATGAATATGAGATCGAGTTCGAGGAGCCGGCTCTCCTGACGCTGGGCCTCTGCTATCAGGAGAACGGCCGCTTCGCCGGCGGGGCGTATCACCCGATCCTGCGACGCGTGGAGCAGTGGGAGTCCGCGGGGCTGCCGAAGGCGCTGGAGACGAGGAGGGAGCGGGCCGCACGCATCCTGGAGCTGGATGCGGCGGTGAGCGAGGCGATGAAGAAGCTGAAGGAGCGCGGCTTCGAGAGCCCCTACTTGCGGCCGTTCGTGGTTGCCCGGATCAACCCGATCCGCTTCAAGCGGGGCACCGCGGATGCGGACGAGGTGATCGACACTATGCTGGCGGCGGCGAGAAAGTTCGACACCAGCCGGGTACGCCCGGACCAGGTAGCCAAGGCGGGTGGCGCGCCGGAGGAGTAGGTTACCTTACCCGCCCACCGCTAATCGGAGATTAGCCATGTTGAGACTGCACCTCCCTCCAACTCTGGTATTACCACTCCTAGCAGTGCTGAGCGCCGGGCTCGGAGCCTGCAACCGGCGGCCCGACGCCTACAACGGGCTGTCGGACAGCGCGCTCTCCGATTCCGCCGCCGTCTACGAGCAGCAGTCGATCATGTTCCGGAAGGTGGGCCAGACCCCGAACCTCCAGGGGCCGGAGTCGGCCCGCTACGACCGCGACCTCGACGTCTGGTTCGTCTCCAACATCAATGGCACGCCGCTCGGCAAGGATAACAACGGCTACATCAGCCGGCTGCGCCCCGATGGCGCGCCGTACACCGTGAAGTTCATCGAGGGCGGCAAGAAGGGAGTGACCCTGAATGCGCCCAAGGGACTCGCGATCAACGGCGACACGCTCTGGGTGGCCGACATCGACGTCGCCCGCGCCTTCAACAAGCGCACCGGTGCGCTCATCGCCAACGTGAGCACCGGTGGCCGAGCCAGGTTCCTCAACGGCGCTGCGGTCGGGCCGGACGGAGCGGTCTACATGACCGACACCGGCGTGCTCTTCGGACCCAAGGGGGAGGTGTCGCACCCGGGCCCCGACCAGGTGTTTCGGGTTACCCGAGCCGGCGCCACGCCTGCCCTCAGCTCCCCCAAGCTCGAAGGGCCTAACGGAATAACCTGGGACGCGGAGCGGAGACGGTTTGTGATCGTGTCGTTCCTGGGCAAGGGGATTAACGCCTGGACGCCGGGCACCGATAAGGTGGAGTCGGTCGGCTCCGGCCCGGGCCAGCAGGATGGCGTGGTCTTTCTTCCCGACGGCCGCCTGCTGGTGACCAGCTGGACCGACTCGAGCCTGTTCGTCCTGGATAACGGCAAGGCGAAGAGGGTGGCGGCGAAGGTGCCTTCTCCAGCCGATATCGACGTCGACTCCCGCAGCTCGCGTGTCGCGGTGCCGCTGCTGATGGAGAACCGGGTTGAGTTCTACGAGTTACCATAGGTAAAGAACCTAGGTAAGGACCCTCCCACTTACAGTGGGCCGGGTCTCGCCTTCGGACAAAAGAACGCAGTCCTGCGGCGAGACCACGGCCCTTACTGTTTCTCCCCCAACCCCCAGGTGAACTCTCCGCCCGTGGCGGGTCGCTGCAGCGGAGGGTGGGGCCATATATACTTGCATTTCCTTCGTGTGGAGACACGCCTCATGTTCCGGCACCACCCAATACCATTGCTGACTTTGGCGGCCGCCTTGGCCGTGGGGTCGGGAGCCTGCAGTCCCCGCGATACCACCGATCGCACCGCGTCCCTGGGAGACTCCGCTCCCGGCGCCGGCGCCAAGTCCGCGCCCGGCTCCCGCATGGCGACCAAGACCGGCGAAGTGCGCGACCTCCAGGCCCCTGAAGCCGCGCGCTGGGACTTCGATCAGAACGTCTGGTTCGTCGCCAACATCAACGGCGATCCCTTCGGCAAGGACAACAACGGCTTCATCGCCCGCCTCACCCCCGACGGGAAGGTGGACTCGCTCAAGTTCATCGCCGGTGGCCGGGCGGGTGTGACGCTCAACGCGCCCAAGGGCATGGCCATCGTGGGCGATACCATCTGGGTGGCCGACATCGATGCCGTCCGCGCCTTCAACAAGCGGACCGGTGCCGCGGCCGGCTCGGTGAAGGTGTCCGGCGCCAAGTTCCTGAACGACATCACAGCGGGGCCAGACGGCACCCTCTACATCACCGATTCGGGACTGGGGCCGAAGTTCTCCCATCCCGGGCCCGACCGCATCTACCAGATCAAGGGGGGCAAGGCGACGGTGGCTTTCGAGTCGAAGGAGCTCGCCGCGCCGAACGGCATCACGTTCATGGAGGAGGCCCTGCTGATCGCCCCGTTCATGGGCACCAGCCTGGTCTCCTGGAGCCCGGGCGAAAAGACCGTCCGGCCCATCGGCACCGGCCCGGGCCAGCAGGACGGCATCGAGATCCTGCCCGACAACCGGCTCCTGGTCACCAGCTGGGCCGACTCCAGCCTGTTCATCCTGGATGACGGCAAGGCGACCCGAGTCGCCTACCCGGTTCCCTCGCCCGCCGACATCGGGTTCGACGGCAAGTCGCGCGTGGCCGTCCCGCTCCTGATGGAGAACCGGGTCGAGTTCTGGGAGCTGCCGTGAGCGCCCGGCACGCGCGGGTCGGAGCGGTCGCGACCTACGTCTTGGTGACGCTGGTGGCGCTGCTGATCGGCGCCGCGGCGATGTGGACCTATAAGGACGAGCCCGGGAGCCCCGCTCCGTCGGTAGCGGCCACGGACCCGGTCACCACCCACGGCGAATGGGTCTCCATCAAGCGCGGCCGAGACTCGATCCGGGCGTACGTCGCGTACCCGGAACGGAAAACCAAGGCTCCAGCCGTGATCGTGATCCATGAGATCTTCGGCCTGACCGACTGGGAGCCCACCGTGGCCGACCGGCTGGCCAAGGAAGGCTACGTCGCCATCCTGCCCGATCTGCTGTCCTCCAGGCACGGCGTCACACCCGCCGACCCCGACTCGGGCCGGAAGCTGGTGGCCCAGCTCGAGCCCGAGCGCGTCACCGCCGCCCTCAACGCGGTGTACGCCTACGTCAACGGTCTCCCCTCCGTCGCCAAGGATCAGGTCGGTACCATCGGATTCTGCTGGGGCGGGGGCCAGAGCTTCCGCTATGCCACCAACAACCCGAAGCTGCGCGCCGCTGTGGTCGCGTACGGCCCCGCGCCCGACACCGCCGACATGAAGCGGATCCACGCCCCGGTGCTCGGCATCTACGGCGAGAACGATGAGCGGATCAATGCCAACCTTCCGGATGTCACCGCCGCGATGCAGTCGGCCGGAAAGACGTTCACGTCGGAAGTGTATCCCGGCACCGGACACGGGTTCCTGAAGCCGGGCCGGCAGGGGTACGACACGCCGGAGCGGGAGAAGGCGTGGGGCCGGATTCTGGAGTTCTATCGGGCGAGGCTGGGGAAATGACGTTTACGCTTTGCTCATGATCCCCCTCCTCCTGCTGCTCCAGGCGGCGCCGCACGACGCGCTGCACTATGACATCACCCTGATCCCGAGCGACACCAGCGCGCACCTGCTGGGCGAGGTTCAGGTCACCTGGCTCCTCGGCTCCACCAAGCCGGTGACCATGGAGCTGGACTCCGCCATGCGGGTCATCCGGGTGCTGGTGGACGGGAAGCCGAACACCCGGCTCTCCCGGACGATGTACGCCCGCTCGACCACCGAGATCGAGGTGCCGCACCAGAAACAGCCCGGCGACTCGATCAGCACCCGGGTGCGATACCGCGGCTACCCCCGGGGCGGGCTGATCACCGGCAAGGACGCGCGCGGCGATCGAACCGTCGTTGCCGACCACCGTCCCGATCGGGTTCAGTACTGGCTGCCCACGCCGAGCCTACGGGACGACAAGGCCACCGTCTCCCTCCACGTTCAGGTACCCTTGGGCTACCGGGTGATCGCCGACGGGGCGCTGGAGAAGGTAGACACGCTGGCCTACGGACATGCGATGTGGCACTACAACCTGGACCGGCCCGTGCCGGCGTATGGCGTGAACGTGGGCTGGGTGGGTGGTCTCCTTCCACAACGTGAGAGGTGAAAGGCAAGAAGTAAGATGACGCGCTTCCTGCTTACCGCTTACCGCTTACCGCTCACGCTTTTCGTCATCGCCTGCGATCCCACGTTGCCCCCTCTCCGGGGCCAGATGGATGTTGGCCGCGACCCCTATGCGGTTTTCGTGGGCGGCCGCGGCCCCAACAGCGACCTGTACGCCATCCGCCCCGACGGTGGCCGGCCGGTGGCCATTACCTTCACCAATGTCGCCGAGCTGAGGCCGGCGCTCTCTCCCGACGGGGGAGCGCTGGCCTTTCTGCGCGGCACCTCGCTGAGCGACTCTACCCCGGCTACGGTCTGGGTCATGAACCTCCTGAGCGGCTCCGAGCGCGAGCTGGTGCTGCCCAAGGGTGCCGGACAACCGCTGCGGCTAGGCTGGGGGCCGGCCGGCGCCGCGTTGATCGTCGCCGCCGAGCGGGGACTCTACCGCCTCAACCCGCCCCCCGCCGCCGCTGAGGCACGGGCAGTGGCGGCGGGCGAACATGCGGGTGCCGAGTCGAGTCTGGCGGTGCTTTTGGGAGAGCCGGCGTTCGCCCGCATCGTCCCCTGCGAGCGTGCGGCTGATCTATGTGTAAGCGGTGACAGCGGCGCCGCGATCCTGGCTCGTGGCGCGCGCGACGCGGTGCGGTGGGGGAACGACTCGGTGGCCTTCTTCGTGGGCGACCAGCTGGAGATTCGTCCTCTGGGGCGCGGCCGGCCTCGGCGGATGGTATGGTCCAATCCACCGGACCAGCCGAGGGAGATGACCTTCTTTGCGGGAATGCGTGAGCCGTAACTGCAACAGCGCGGGCGGTGAGCGGAAAAGGCTGTCTCGGGCTTAGGTGACATAGGGGTAGCCACCGGCTAGCTTCCGGGACTTTTCTCCGTTCCCTTCTCCCGGATTGCGGTACATGAATCTGTTGGTTCTCGGCGCCGGACTGCAGGGCTGTGCCTGCGCCTACGATTTGCTCCAGAATGCCGCCGTCAGCCAAGTGACCCTGGCCGACGTCCGGCCGGTCAAGCTTCCCAGGTTCCTGTCCGGCGACTGGCAGGGCCGGCTCCGCACCATCCAGCTCGACGTCGCCGATACCCCGGCGGTGCATGCCGCGTTTCGGGGCCAAGCGGCGGTGATGAGCGCCATCCCTTACTACTACAACGGCCCCATGGCCAAGGCGGCAGTCGAATGCGGCTGCCACTTCTCCGATCTCGGCGGCAACACCGACATCGTTCTGGAACAGAAGAAGCTGCACGACAAGGCCCTGGCCAGGGGAGTTTCGGTGATTCCCGACTGCGGTCTGGCACCGGGGATGGTCAACATTCTGGCGGCGGAAGGCATTCGGCGCCTCGACCTGGCCGAGAAGGTGAAGATTTTCGTGGGTGGGCTGCCCCAGGCTCCCGAGCCTCCGCTCAATTACCAGATCGTGTACTCGCTCGAGGGAGCCCTGGATTACTACACCACTCCGTCGTGGGTGCTGCGGGGCGGCAAGCCGGTCCAGGTCGATGCCCTGAGCGAGGTCGAGCCGGTGGAATTCCCTTCGCCCGTTGGCACCCTGGAGGCGTTTCACACCGGTGGCGGCATCAGCACGCTGCCGTTCGCCTATGACGGCAAGATCGATACGATGGAGTACAAGACGCTGCGGTATCCGGGACACGTCGCCATCATGCGGCCGATTCGCGAGCTGGGTCTCCTTGCCAACGAGCCCATCGACGTGAAGGGGAAGAAGCTGGCGCCCCGGGACATGTTCATCGCGGCGGTGCATCCGAAGCTGCACAAGCCAGAGGGGCGCGACCTGGTGGCGCTCCAGGTGCAGGTGACAGGACAAAAAGGAAAGAAGCCGGCTCGGGTCACGTTCCGGCTGATCGACTACTACGACGCGCAGCATGGCATCAGCGCCATGATGCGCACCACCGGCTACTCGCTATCCATCACCGGGCAGATGCAGGTGGACGGCCGGGTCAAGGCCAAGGGCGTCCACACGCCCGATGAAGCGATGCCATTCGACGGCTACGTGAGCGAGCTGGCCAAGCGTGGGGTCACGATCGAGGAGATCTGAGGCGAGACCGAATTGGATTTCAAGACGCTGTGGGGCAAAGCCCTAACCTTCAACGCCTTCGTGGCTGGCTGCAAGGCCGAGCACTGTGGCCTATGGCAGGGGATCTATAACCTGGCCCGGGTCCCCGATTGGGCACGCGCGGCAATACCGGCCGGCGCAACGCGCAAGCTGCTGGCCATTGCGGAGGACTGGTGCGGGGATGCATCCAACACCGTGCCGGTCATCGCCAAGCTCGCCGACCTGGTGCCTTCGTTGGAGCTGCGGGTGATTCTGAGGGATGAAAATTCGGAGTTGATGGATCGGTACCTGACTAACGGCTCCCGCTCCATTCCGATCGTGATCGCGCTGGACGAGGAGTTTCAGGAGATCGGACACTGGGGGCCGCGTCCCTCCCAGCTGCAAGCGTGGATCATGGCCAATCGCGCCACGATGCCGAAGGCCGAGCTCTACCCGCAGGTGCGAAAGTGGTACGCGCGCGATCGGGGCGAGACGACGATCCGGGAAGTGCTGGAGGCGGCGGGGTTTCCTACGGCGTCGGAGGCGGGGCAGCGGGGCAGCGGGGCGGCTTAGAACATCCAACCGCTTCCTACCGAGAAGTTGAACCCGTCCGGCCCGCCGGCGAAGTTGAAGGTGAAGATCGACGACCGGAGGATCCGGAGCGCCACCCCGCCGCCACCGCCGACCTTGACGCTGTTGGTCGTCAGCTTGAACGACTCTCCTTCGAACACCCGCCCGGCATCGAGGAACCCCAGCAGCGTCACCGCGCCCAGGTCACCGAAGGGAAGCAGGTCGTGCCGCACCTCCAGGTTCCCCAATATCACGTGCTTGCCCGCAAAGCGGCCGGTATCGAAGCTGCGGTGGGAATACTGCCCCCCCAACACCGGAATCTGATTCTCCCAGGTTGGGAGGTAGTATCTGGCGTTGAGCGTCGGGTTCCGGCTCATGCCCGAGGCGCCGACTCGCGCTGCCACGACTGTCCCCTCACGTAAAGAGAGATAGCCGCGAAGCACGCTGTACACCCGCGCGTACCCGTTGCCGAGCTGCGCACCGCCCTCCAGTAGCAGACCGTTGTGGGTGTTGTATTCGTTGTCGCGGGTGTCGTACACCAACGCTACCCGGCCGGAGACGTCGCTTTCTTTGAGCTCGGTGCCGAAGTCGCCGCGGAAGAGGGACGGCAGCGGCAGCGTGGTAAAGCGGGTCCACTCGACGTTGGCCAGAAACGCGGCCTGCCACGGGCCGCTGAGCCGGCGGGTAACCTCCACCTTCCCGCCGTAGCGGGCCCGGCGCACCCGATACAGGAACGGCTGGTCCGGCGTGACCAGGCCGTCGTTCTTTTCCGTGTCATTGCCGAGCCCGAAGTAGCCGAAGCGGACTTCCCGGCCAGCTCCCACGAGCGTAGCGACGCGCCAGTCCTTCCACAGCTGCGGGGCCCGGTATTTCACGGCGATGTGTCTGCCGCCGCGGGCCGTGATCCCGGCATCAGCCGTCAGCGCGGCGTTGGTGGTTACCCGATCCTCATATTCGGCGGGCTGGAAATGATGCACCCGGAAGGCCAGGACCGGGCCGTCGTTGACGCCGCCCGTCAGGTAGGGAAAGTAGCTGGTGCGCCAGGGCGTCTTTGTCTCCGGCTCGCTCAGAGATTCCGGCGCCTCGGCGGTGTCACCCGGCTCGGGGGAATCCTCGGGGTCGGTGACCTGGGCCTGCAGCCGTGCCGCGAAGAGCAGTGCCGCTATCAGCGCAGTCACCCGCATTACGCGCGCCTCTCGTAGACGTACGCGGTATCGCGCAGGGCCCCGTTCTTTCCGTCGTGAACGGCAAAGGTGGCGGGGTACAGCGAGGCCGAGCCGAACTCTCCGAGCTTGTTCACGGCGTAGTACGACAGGTTGAATGTGGGCCGCCCATCCTTCAGAAGCCGCGGTGGGCTCAGGCGCACCACCCGCTTGAGAGTTTCAACGCATGCATCGGTCGGCTTGAGCCCCCGGCGCATTCCCTCGACCGTCAAAAAACCGCCGCACACCATGATGTTCGCCTCACCCCGTCCGGTCGAGCCGGCGGCCCCCACATCGTTGTCCGTGTATTGACCGGCGCCGATGATGGGGGAGTCGCCCGCCCGGCCCGGAATCTTCCAGGCCAACCCGCTGGTGGTGGTCACCGACGAAACATCTCCCTTCGCGTTGACCACGTTGAGGTTGATGGTGCCCGTGGGCCGGGCAAGGAGCCGCTCGTTCTCCGGTACGTCGAGCCAGTCGTCGTCGTGGCCCCGGTTGGCTCGCCAGGTGAGCCAGAGCTGGCGCGACTCTGGTGTCAGGAGCTCCTCCTCCCTGAATCCATAGGAAAGCGCAAACCGTTTGGCTCCCTCACCAACCAGCAGAAGATGGTCGGTGTACTTGAGCACCAGCCGGGCCACCTCGCTGGGCGTCTTGATTCCTTCGAGTGCGGCCACCGCACCGGCGCGCCGGGTGGGCCCGTGCATGCAGGAGGCGTCCAGCTGTACGATGCCGTCCTCGTTGGGAAGACCGCCGTACCCCACCGAGTTGTCCTTGGGATCGAGCTCCTGGATCTTCACCCCTTCGATGGCGGCATCGAGCGTGTCGGTTCCCCCAAGCATCAGCTCCATCGCCCGATTGACCGCGGCGAGCCCGTTGCTCGAGCTGATGGCAGCCGGCCGGCTGGCACTGCGCCGGAGCACGGCGGCCGAGCTGGACGGCAACGCCACCGTAGCCGCCGCGAGGCCGCTCGCGCCGAGGAAGGTGCGGCGGGAAACCGGCAGGGACATGAGGAAAGCCTCCACAGTGGCTGTTTGGGCGCCGGGGCGCCACGGGGGATTTAGGCCCTCCTTTGCGCGAAAGTCAACCGAGCCTCGAGGATCGCTTGCCCTGCCGGGACGCGTTTCGTAATCTTTGAGGCTTGAAACTCCCATCTCCAATTCGCAGCGCGATGGATCGCGCGCCCGGAGTCGACCGCGCGGACCGTTGGACCGAAGAGCCGCTCGGCCTCGTGCGGCTGGTCGTCGGCACGATCGCGCTGGTGTGGACCGTCATTGCCGTCGCACTCGCGTTGAGCGGCGCCGACCCGCGTGCGCTGGAGCTGGTGGGCGCGCTCTGGGCCATCTACGGACTGACGGTGGGATTCCTTTCCGGCGTGCTCGAGCCGGTGATCGATGGGTTATTCCGCGTAGTATCCAGCGTCGGCACCGTGCGCGTGGGCGGAGGGTACTCGGCTATCGAGACGCTCGCCGCTCGGGGGCATCTCCAGGCCGCCGTCGACGCCTATGCCGAACGAGCCCGGAACAAGTCTCAGCGAGTGGATGCCACGCTCCGGCGTGCCGCCCTTCTTGCCGGGCCGCTCAACCAGCCGGAGACCGCGGCGATCGAGCTGGACAACCTTCGCGCGGTGCGTCCGCTGCACCCTCGCGACGACTTCCGGGTCGGGCTGGCACTGGTTGAACTCTATGAAAACGATCTCAAGAACCCGGGCCGCGCCATGACGGAACTCCGGAGGCTCATTGACCGCTATCCGACCGCACAGGGTGCGCGCCGGCTTCGGGTCGCGCTCGCCAGTCTCAAGTCTGAGCGCTTCAAAAGCAACGCGCGGGTGTGATCCAACGCACAGCACCTCATTTCTTGCCCTCTATACTTGGCCACAGTGAAAGTACGGATGGACGGCGACGTGCGAGACGTCCGAGTAAGCCCTGAGTCCCCTGCTCTGTGGCCGGATGAGCTGTCTACACCAAGCTTTCGCTGTATTCTCCCTCAAACTCCCCATCCAACATCTTCTCGCCGGGAACGGGCCTAATCGCCCGTTCCACCCACCTTTTTCGCATCGCCACTCGGCACTCATATGTGACCCATCCCACAGCAGCAGGTCTAACCCGTTCTATACTTGCGACGTCTGAGCCTTCACCTGCCGGCCTGACCATCGGCCGGTAATGTCGAGACGGCATCCGACTCAACTCCACGCGGGAGATCACCACCATGCCACAAGGCGACAAGTCGGCGTACACCGGCAAGCAGAAGCGCAAAGCCGAGCACATCGAAGAGGGCTACGAGAAGCGCGGTGTCTCACGCCGCGAGGCGGAGCGGCGCGCTTGGGCAACTGTGAACAAGGATGATGGTGGGGGCAAGAAGAGCGGGTCGGGACGGGGAAAGAAGAGCACCAAGAGCGCATCGCGGAAGGGCGGCAAGAAGAGCGGCGGTGCCACGCGCTCGCGGTCCAAGGCCTCGCGCTCGGCGGCCGCTCGCAAGGGAGCAGCCACCCGGCGCAGGAGAGCAGCTGCCGCCGAGAGAGAGAGTGGCAGCGGTAGAAAGAGCGCCAGCGGATCTCGCAGCCGGTCGGGATCGTCTCGCAAGAGCAGCGGCGGCGGCCGCGCCCGAAAGAGCAGCAGCCGAAGCCGCAGCAGGAAGAGCACCAAGCGCTAGGACACGTCTATAAAGGAAGGGCGTGCCCCCGAGTTCAGGAGGCACGCCCTTTTGTCGTGCCGCATAATCGTCGGATATGTGCTGTATCCGGGCAGGCAGGCGGTGTGAAGACTGTCACGATGCTGTGACGCGCACTGGCAGGTGTACCCCCAAAGCGAAGGGGCGACTCCACAACGGAGCCGCCCCGCGCTTCACACGGTTACGAATGACTTACTTGCCCATCTGCCCCATGCCCAGCAGCGGGATACCCACGCCAATGGACAGATGGATGTCGTTCTGGGTCTTCTTCTCATCGTTCGGACCGAAGCCCGGAATTTCAGCTCTCGGCTTGTAGATATAGTCCTCGGCGCTCACCTGGAGGCGCAGCAAGCTTCCGAGACGGAAGCGGGCCGACGCGCCGAGCGTGCCACCGATGTCGGTCTTCTTCTCGACGTTGGCGTAGAACTCGCCGCTGCGGTTGATGACGCCAACACCACCAGTGACCACGAAGGCCACCGGGCTGGTGTACGGCACTAGCTGGTAGCTGATCCGGCCGCTGCCGGTGAAGACATTCGCGTTCTGACTCTGGTCGCCCAGTCCCGAGGCAGTGATCTTCAAATCGCTCGGTGCATAGGCTCCGGTGAACTCCAGACCCAGGCGCTGACTGAGCGCCACACCCAGGCGTCCGCCCAGGGTGAGGCTCATCTCCTGCTTGAACTCCTCACCGCTCGCGGCCCTGACCAGCTCAGTGGTGGGGATGTATACCCCGAGGCTGGGAGTGAAGCTGATTCCCTGTGCGTCGACCCGATTCGCCTGGGCTCCGAGCAGCACGCCACCCACCAGCGCGGCACGAGCCATCCACGCGTTGCTACGCATTGTGCCTCCAAAGAGAAATGGAGAGGGAAGGGATGCCATTTAGAGCTTCAACCGGATATCGATGTCGACGAGAACCGCCGGCTCGGCCTCCTCGAAGTACACGCGCTCGCGTACGGTACGGATGACCATGCGCTGGATTGGACCCTTGCCTTTGCCGCGTCCGTTGTTGCCGCGCCGGAAGTAGATCACCCGGGTCGGGCCCACCCGCTCGACCCGAACCACATGAAATCCTCGTTCGATCAGCACGGTGCGGCTCACGTTGACGGCCTTGTCGCCCGACACCGCGTAGTGCTTTGCCTTGACCTTGACTTTGGCCTGCGCGTGCGCTGGTGCGACGGTGATGCCGACCAGAGCTAAAAACGCGAGACCCGACCAGAGCAGCTGGCGAGGGACGCGCATGGGACCTCCTCTTGGCGGTGGGATGACTGGACCGCTGCCGAGGGGGCAAAAACCATGCAGGCTCCAGCGCAGCCGGCCCAGCCAACGGCGGCGCTCGTAAGTGCTTGTGGTGGAATAACTACGCGTGGTGTTACAGAGTGATCAGGAAGGCGAGGTATGGAAAATCGAACGGTCCGAGGCGGTCTGCGGGGGCTCAACCCTCGCGGCCCACTCGGAGAAGCCGATCTCGGCCACCAGCTCTAGGGCTCGAACCCCGTGGAGCTTGGGCTCATAGACCCAGCTTCCACTACCGGGTAATTGCTCGGTGAGCGTCGCCAGCATCGGTGGAATCCAGGACGGCATGGGCCGGCGGCGCAGCCGGGGTGCAGCGGAGGTGGTACCGGTCGAGCGGGTCACGCGGTTCGTGACTCCAGCAGTTGGGCGAGGTCCTGCTTGGCCGACAGGATGTTGGACCACGGATCTCCGTGTTCCTCGAGCAGCTCCGGAGCGGTGCGCAGGGTGAAGTCGGTGGGGTAAATCTGCTCCAGCTGATCCCACTGCACCGGCATCGATACCGTGCCGAGGGCATGCTTGCGGGGCGAGAAGATGGAGGCGAGCGATTTGCCGCGGCTGTTCTGGTTGTAATCGAAGAAGATCTTGCCGGTCCGGCGCTCGACCGACCATTCCAGCGTCACGTCCTGCGGCCACTGCCGCAGGGCATAGCGACCGATCGTCTCGGCAATCCCGCGAGCGGTGTCGAAGTCGAACGTGCGCTGGATCGGGAGGTAGAGGTGCAACCCGGTTCGGCCGGAGGTCTTCACGAAGATCTCGAGACCCAGGCCGGCCAGAAGCTCGCGCAGCCTCAGGGCCAGATCCCGGGTGCGCTGAAATGCCCGGCGGTGCAGCTCGGGCTCTTCCCCCTTGGCTTCACGCCCCGAGTACTCGTACGGATCGAGATCGAAGACCACGAAATCAGGAAAGTTGAGTACCGACTTGTCGAGCGTGGCCTCAGAGCCGGTGAACTTGCGCCCACGCCCGCGCGTGTCGGGCCCGGGAGCGACCCGGGAGAACCAGGGATGCAACTCCAGCCCGGCCATCTGCGACAGCCAGAGCAGGGTAGCCAGGTTCTCGCAGATCAGATAGTCGCCATCGCCTTCGTTGTGACTGGAGTAAATCGAGATGTTGCGGGCAAAGGTGGGTGGATTTTCCCAGTGCTTCTGATAGAAGCTCTTGCCTACCACTCCGTCTGGGTAACGGGTGACGAACAACGGCCGCCCGGCAAGATGGGGCAACAGCCAGGGAGATACCCGGGTCATGTATTTCAGGAGATCCCGCTTGGTCAGCGGGCTGTGGCCCTCCGCGCCGGGCCAGAGGACCTTGTCGAGGTTGGTGACGGAGAGTTGATGAGCCCCTATGCTCAGCTCGAACCGCGGCCGTCGCTGCCCGAGCTGAGACACCACATCTGCAACCTCGCTCATCCAACCTTCCGAGTGCGCCGCCGAGCCGGACGCGTGCGAGCTCGAGCCGCGGGCTTGGGCTTGCTCCCCTTCTTGGCCGCTTCCACACTCCGCCTCAGGGCCTCGGCCAGATCGAGAACTCCTGCATCACGCGTCGCCGGGGCGCTCACGACCTGCTTGCCTTCCAGCTTGGCTTCGATCACCTGCGCCAGTGCTTCCCGGTAATGGTCCCGGTACCCGGAGGGATCGAAGGGTTTCTTGAGGAGCTCGATCAAGGTGAAAGCCATCTCGAGCTCACGCTCGGAGACCTTTACCTTCTCCACCTCCACACCGCGCTCCTGCCGAATCTCGTCGGGGTAATACAGCGTCTCCAGCATGATGGCGCCTTGATGCGGACGCAGCACACAGAGCTGCTCCTTCTTCCGGATCGTGATGCTCGCCGTAGCACTGAGCTTCTTCTCTTCCAGCGCTTTCAAGAGGAGCGCATAGGGTTTCTCGCCCCGCTCCGCCGGCTCGAGATAGTAGCTCTTCTCGTAGAACACCGGATCGATCTCCTGCTCCTCCACGAAGGCACTCAGCTCGATGGTATGTTTGCTCGGGAGCGGCAGCTTCTCGAAATCTTCCTCGGTCAGCGTGACGTACTGGCCTTTGGCAAACTCATATCCACGCGCGGTCTCATTCCACGGCACTTCCACCTCGTCCGTGGGGCACCAGCGCTTCTGCTGCAGCTTCGACCCGCAGGTTTCGTGGAGCAGATTGAATCGGATGTCCCGGTCCTCCGTCGCCCCGAACAGCTTGACTGGTATGGTCACCATGCCGAAGCTGATGGACCCGCTCCATATCGCCCTCGGCATATCAAACCCTCCGCGGGGGTAAGTGAACGCCTGTCCTGGGATTTATCCACACCGAGATCACATTATCCCCAGATTTGTCAACATAACCTGTTGATAAATAATAAGTTACGAGGCCTGATAATCAGGCCTCGCGGGGAACGACTGCTGTGGGGTGAATCACATGGGTTTACGGCTTGCGCGGCTTACCCTCGGGAGTGGACGTGCCGCCTATGGTGCGGAGAATTCGCTTGAGCGCCTTCTTGCCGCTGGAGTCCACGGCCTGCGCCGTCAGCGACTCAGCCGGGAGCGGAACGCCGGTCGAGATCTCGCCGGCATCAGGCGCGGCTTCGAGGGGGGGAAGTGGAACAGCCCCGGCGGCAGAATCGACAACCCCGGGTGCGGCCGGCGCGGTCGGTTTCGGCTGCGGCGCCACCGTCCGGCTTGCCGGCGGCATCGTCATTCCGACCGCGGCGGCGGTGGCCGACCTCAGCCCTGGCACTGGAATGGACTGAAGCACCGGCATGACCGCCGCTACGGTGCGCGGAGTAATGTCCTTCAGGGCGTCCGAGGGAACTTGGATCAACTTGCGCGGTGTACGGGGGTGCTGGGCAAGCTCGCCATTGGAGGACGAGACACTCGAGATCGCCAGATGGGCGCATGCGATTAGGACCGCCCCTGCCAGCGCAACCCGAAAGGTACGTTTCGCCTTCCGCTTTCCCGACCGCCTGGATCGCCGCTGCGGCTCTGGGGCGGGCTTGGGCTCTGCCCGGCGCTGGGGCTCTGGCGAGCGAGCCGGTGCTGACATTCGCGCCGGCTCAGCGACCCGCCGGGGCTCTGGCGGCCGGCGCGGCTCCACCGGCCGGGGCGGCGCTGGCGTGTGTCGGGGCTCCGCGGCACGGCGGGGCTCCGGTGCTGGGGTTCCCAGCATGATCGGCGGCTGGGCCGGCGCTGTTTGCCTGGGAACTTCCGGGGCAGGGGATGGTGTGGTGCTCGGCGCGCTTGGCTTTGGCTCGGGCCAGGCCGCCAATGCCGCCTGAGTGGCAGACTCTCGATTAGAGGGTGCTGGTGACGCCGGAGCAGATTGGGGCTCGCCCAAGTTCAAGGTAGACAGCGGGGCTGCCCGAGGTCCGGCCACCAGGTCTGCCTGCGAGAGCGGCATTGAGAGCGCGAGCTTATAGTGGGGATGAAACTGAATCGGCAGCCACTTGGCGGTAGCGTTGTGGTAGATGCGGGCACGGGACGTCACCACCTTGCGTCTGATGGCGACAGCCAGTTCCTCAATGGACCGAAAGGCAGTCTCTTCGCCGGGCGAGAGCTCGATGCGGTACATACACACCTCAGGGGGCGGTGAGGTTCGCGAGAGGTGCAGAGGTAGCAAGACCATGCGAAATTCGTGCGCGGGTCGTATGCATTTTTGTTCATGACGAGCTGACAAGCTGCACGCTCATGCAAAGAGTGTGAGCCGACACAGCAACCTGACAGTGACCCCGTTGAAGTGTCGCCCGAAACAACCGGTTGCAAAGCGGCTCAAATCCGACGGCGCAGTGCTCTTTTCTGCAGCTTGCCGGGACGGCAGAGCAATGGAATTCCACGAGCCAGTGTCAACCTCCTTTTGACTCTGGTGGATTGCGAGGAAAGCTGCGCACTTCAGCCGATGCGGCGCTGTATGCAGAGGGTATCACCAAGCGGTACGGGGCCCTCGTGGCGCTCGACCACGTGTCCCTTAGTGTGCGCCCGGCGGAGTGCGTGGCGCTTATCGGTGAAAGCGGTTCCGGAAAAACGACGCTGCTGCGCTGCTTCAACCGGTTGGTCATTCCCGACGCAGGGCGAGTTCTGGTGGATGGAACCGACGCTGCGGAGCTCGATCCAATCGCGCTGCGCCGACGAACGGGCTACGTCCCACAGGACGGCGGCCTTCTTCCTCACTGGCGGGTCCAGCGCAATGTCGAGCTGGTGCCGTGGCTCCGTGGCATCGATAACGCGGCCGACCTGGCTCACCAGGCGCTGACGCTGGTGGGACTGGAGCCGGCGATGTTCGCCCGACGCTGGCCGGGAGAGCTATCGGGCGGACAGCGCCAGCGAGTGGCCGTGGCTCGTGCTCTTGCCGCGCAGCCTCAGGTCATTCTGCTGGACGAGCCATTCGGCGCACTCGACGCCATCACGCGGGCGGATCTGCAGATCGCCTTTGCCGGCATCCGCCGCGAACTGAAGACCACGGCGCTGCTCGTTACTCACGACCTCAACGAAGCCTTTTTCCTGGCCGACCGCATCGTGGTGATGCGGCAGGGGAGAGTGGAACAGGAGGCCACCCCCGCCGAGCTTCGGAGCGCGCCCGCTACCGACTATGTCCGGCGGCTGTTGCTCAGAGTGCAGGTGGTTCCGGCGTGAGCCGCAACCGCTTCCTGCCAGGCTGGCTGGCGATACTGGTGCTCATCGCGCCGGTGGGCCAGGCCGAGGCTCAGAGGGCCCGTCCGGTGATCGTGGCATCGAAGCCCTTTGGGGAGTCGTTCCTTCTAGCCGAAATGTTTGCCCAGCTGCTGGAGGCTCGCGGGTTTCGGGTGGATCGCAGGCTGGGACTGGGCGCCACCGAGATCACGTTCAGTGCGTTGAAATCCAGCGCGATCGATGTGTATCCGGAGTACACCGGGACGGGGCTCCTGGCGATTCTCGGCCAGAAGCCCAGCTCCGACCCGCGATTGGTGTATCAGCAGGTCTCCCGCGAGTTCCGGCGCCGGTATGGGGTTCGCTGGCTGCCGCCGCTCGGCTTCCAGAACACCTACGCGATTGCGGTGCGCAGGAAAACCGCGCAGGAGCTCCGCCTGGCGACGCTCAGCGACCTGGCCCGGGTAGGGCCGACCCTCACGGCGGGACTCACTCCGGACTTCATCGGACGACCCGACGGCCTTCCCGGGCTTCAGAAGGCATACGGACTTCGTTTTCGCTCGGTGCGCGCCCTTTTGCCGGCGGTGAAGTACCAGGCGCTCGCGGCCGGCGAGGTGGATGTCATCGATGGCTACTCCACCGACGGCTTCATCGCGCGCTACGATCTCGTGATTCTCCAGGACGACCGGGGCTTCTTCCCGCCCTATGAGGCTGCGGCGCTGGTGGGTCCGGGATTGCAGCGCGAGGTCCCAGCGGCGGCGGCGGCGCTGACGGAGCTGAGTGGGCTCCTGAACGAGGCGGTCATGCGCCGGCTCAACCAGCGAATCGAAGTGGAGGGGATTCCGGTGGCTCGGGTCGCGGCCGGCCAGCTCCTGAGTCTCGGACTTACCCGGCAGCCCGGAGGCGGGTCGGCTACGGCCACACCCGATGAGTCTCGAGGTGGCATTCTCGAGTACCTGTGGGGTCAGCGGAGGTCGATCTTCAGTCTGACGCTTCGGCACCTTCTCCTGGTGGGAATCTCACTGCTGGCGGCAATCGCGGTCGCCCTACCTCTCGGCTTGTTGCTGGAGCGCGGCCGGCGGGCCGCCGAGTCGGTGATCCGTGGCGTGGGAGTGCTGCAAACGGTGCCCAGCATAGCGCTGCTGGCATTCATGATTCCGCTGCTCGGTATCGGGGTCATTCCTGCACTGGTGGCCCTGTTCCTCTATTCCCTGTATCCCATTCTGCGAAACACCTACACCGGCGTGAGAGACGCGGCGCCCGCGGCCGTCAACGCGGCGTGGGCTCTGGGGATGACACCGAGGCAGGTACTTCGTTACGTTCGACTGCCGCTGGCCGCGCCGGTGATCATGGCCGGGATCCGTACCGCCGCGGTCATCAACGTGGGCACCGCCACGCTGGCGGCCTTCATCGGCGCAGGTGGCCTGGGAGATCCGATCGCCGCCGGGCTCGCGCTGTCGGATAACCGCATGATCCTGTCCGGTGCTCTGCCCGCGGCTCTGCTGGCTCTGATGGTGGATGCTGTGCTGGGTCTCTGCGAACGCGTCGTTACTCCGGGCCGGTAGCCTCCTCAACCTCCCAGGTCGAATACCGTGCGACTCCATCCCTTCGATGCGCTTCGCCCCACACCCGAGCTGGCCGCGCAGGTCGCCGCCGTTCCCTATGACGTGGTGAGCCGGGATGAGGCCGCCACCCAGGCAGAGGGAAATCCCTGCAGCTTCCTCCATGTGGGGCGATCCGACATCGATCTCCCCGAGGACATCGATGCCCACGATCCTCGCATTTACCGGCAGGCCCGTGAAGCGCTCGACGCCTTCGTCGCCCGGGGAGTCCTGGTTCGCGATGGCGCCCCGGCGCTGTATCTCTACCGCCAGGTCATGGACGGCCGGGCACAGACCGGTCTGGTTGGATGCGTGCACATCGATGATTATGAGCACGACGTGATTCGGAAGCACGAGAAGACCCGGCAGGACAAGGAGGACGACCGCACCCGCCATGTGCTTACCCTAAAAGCTCATGCGGAGCCGGTGTTCCTGACCTACCGCGCCCGTCCGGAGCTCGAGGCCCTGGCCGAGCCGGTGCTGTCCACGATTCCGCTGTACGACTTCGTAGCGCCGGACGGGGTCCGGCACACGGTGTGGCGGATTTCCAGGCCCGAGCCCTGGACCGAAGCATTCCAGCCCGTCCCGCACGTCTACGTCGCCGACGGCCATCACCGCTCCGCCAGCGCTTGGCGCGCGGGAAAGGAGCGCCGGCAGAGCAACTCGGCGCATCGAGGTGATGAGGAGTACAACTGGTTCCTGGCGGTGCTGTTCCCCAGCGAACAGCTCAGGATCCTGCCCTACAATCGCGTCGTCCGGGACCTCGGAGGGAAAACGCCATCGGACGTGCTCCAGTTGCTCGGGCGGGTGGGACTGGTCTCGCGCACCAAGAATCCCCAACCCGCCGGGTCGGGAGCCTTCTGCGTGTACCTGCAGCGAACCTGGCACCTGGTCCAGCTCGATTCGGCAACCATCCCGGGCCACAATCCGATCGGGTCGCTCGATGTGTCGCTGCTGCAGGACCGGGTGCTGGGCCCAATTCTGGGGATCGGCGATCCGCGAACCGACACGCGCATCGATTTCGTCGGTGGCATCCGGGGCACGGCCGAGCTCGAGCGGCGGGTAGACTCGGGCCAGGCTGCGATCGCCTTCTCCCTGCATCCCACCACGGTGGACCAGCTCATGGCGGTTTCCGATGCCGGAGCCATCATGCCGCCGAAGAGCACGTGGTTCGAGCCCAAGCTGCGCAGCGGCCTGTTTGTGCATACGTTTTAGAAGAGTCACGAGTCGCGAGTCGCAAGTCACAAATTTGGAGTTACGGGAGTACCGATGAAGGTTTTGATCGCAGACAAGTTCGAGAAGGTGGGTATCGACGGCCTCAAGGACCTCGGGTGCACCGTGGTCTCTGAGCCTGAGGTCAAGGCCGAAGCGCTGCCGGAGCTGATGCGCCGGGTGGACCCCCACATTCTCATTGTCCGCAGCAAAAAGGTTAACGCCGACACCCTGAAGGCGGGCGCGGCGCTCACGCTGGTGATCCGGGCCGGCGCCGGCATCGATACCATCGATGTGGGCTCTGCGTCCGACCTGGGCGTCTTCGTGTCGAACTGTCCCGGCAAGAACTCCATTGCCGTGGCCGAGCTGGTGTTCGGGCTGCTGCTGGCCTGCGACCGCCGCATTCCCGACCAGGTGGCCGAGTTGCGCCAGGGCAAATGGAACAAGGGAGCCTATTCCAAGGCCCGGGGGCTCTACGGCCGAACCTTGGGCATCGTGGGCCTGGGCCAGATCGGACGGGAGGTAGCTTTTCGGGCCCGGGCGTTCGGCATGCGGGTCGTGGCCTGGTCCCGAAGCCTCACTTACGACGAGGCCAACCGGCTCGGCATCGCGTACGCCCAGACACCGCTCGAGGTCGCGCGCGACGCCGATGCGGTGACCATCAACGTCGCCGCCAACGCCGAGACCAAGAATCTCGTTAACGCCGAGTTCCTGGCGGCGATGAAGCCCGGCGCCTACCTGATCAATACCGCGCGAGGGTCGGTCGTGGACGAAGCCGCGTTGCAGCAGGCCGTGCGCGATAAGGGAATACGGGCCGGTCTCGACGTCTTCCAGAATGAGCCGGCCGCCAGTGCGGGAGAGTTTGCCACCCCGGTGGCGCAGACTCCGGGCGTGTACGGTACCCACCACGTCGGAGCTTCGACCGAGCAGGCCCAGGTAGCAATCGCCCACGAGGTCATCCGCATCGTCGAGTCGTTCCAATCCACCGGAGAGGTGCCGAACGCCGTCAACCGGCTGGCAAGGAGCTCGGCGACGCATGTGCTCACCATCCGGCATCGGAACCGGCCGGGCGTGCTGGCCCACGTCTTCGGCGTGCTGGCCGACGCCTCGATTAATGTCGAGGAGGTCGAGAACATCATTTATCACGGCGCGCAGGCAACCCTGGCGCGCATCCACCTCGACGGCCAGCCGCACGCCGCCGCGGTCACCAGGATTCGTGAAGGAAACCCGGACATCATCAGCGCGGAACTGAGCGAACTGGATGGCCGAGCCACCCCGTCTGCCGAACGGAAACAATAGTTTTCCCGAACCCCATAGAACCCCTATGCCCGACCGAATCCACAATTTCAGCGCAGGTCCCGCGGTGTTGCCAGAGCCGGTGCTCCGGAAGGCCCAGGAGGCCATCTGGAACGTGGACGGCAGTGGCATCGGAATCATGGAGCACAGCCACCGGGGCAAGGTCTTCGACCGCATCATCAACGAAGCCGAGCAGGCCTGCCGCGACCTGGCCGGCATACCGGACAACTATCATGTCCTGTTTCTCCAGGGCGGCGCCTCGCTCCAGTTCTCGATGGTGCCCATGAACCTGCTGCCGTCCGACAAGACGGCGGACTATCTCCTTACCGGCGTGTGGTCGCAGAAAGCCATCAAGGAGGCCAAGCAGGTGGGCAAGGTTCATGTGGCAGGCACCAGCGAAGCCACCAGCTTCGATCGCATTCCGAAGCCGGACGAGCTCCGCTATTCACCCGCGCCGGCCTACGTCCATCTCACCACCAACAACACCATCTACGGAACCCAGTGGCGGACCGAACCGTCAGTGCCGGCCGGCGTGCCCCTGATCGCGGATACATCGAGCGACATGTACAGCCGGCCCATCGACGTGCGGAAGTACGGACTGATCTACGCGGGCGCCCAGAAAAACCTGGGCCCGTCTGGTGTCGTAGTGGTCATTATCCGGGACGATCTCGTCGAGCGGGGGCCGAAAAGCCTTCCGACGATGTTGCAATATCGAACGCATACGGCGGAGAAGTCGCTCTACAACACCGCCCCGACGTTCGGCATCTACGTGGTGGGTGAGGTGTTCAAGTGGATCCAGTCACAGGGCGGGCTTTCGGCGATGGCCGAGCGGAACGAGCAAAAGGCCCGGACCCTGTACGACTACCTGGATATCAGCGACTTCTTTCGCGGCACCGCCCAGACCGACAGCCGCTCCCGAATGAACATCTGCTTCCGGGCTCCGACCGAGGAGCTCGAGGAAAAGTTCATCAAGGAAGCGGTCAAGCGGGGGCTCGACGGACTCAAAGGCCACCGCCTGGTGGGTGGAATGCGCGCCAGCATTTACAACGCATGCCCGCCCGCGGCCGTGGACGCGCTCATCTCGTTCATGAAGGAGTTCGAGCGGGCCAACCGCGCGGCGGCAACCAGGAGCTGAGTCAGTGATGCATCTCCAAACTTGCCAGTTCTTCGGGAGCTGGAATCGCTGGTGGCCGCCGGCCTGACTCCATACCAGGCACTCGAAACCGGCACCCGCAACGTAGCCGTCTTCTTCGGCACCTTGCCCACGACCGGCACCATTGAGGTAGGGAAACGGGCGGACCTCATTCTGCTCGAGGCCAATCCGCTCACCGATGTACGAAATTCGGCCCGTCAGTCCGGGGTCATGCTTCGAGGGCGCTGGCTGCCCAGGTCCGAGATCGATACCCGGCTGGCCGCCATCGCGAAGGCGGCGGGCAACTGATCAGGTCTGGTTCAACGCGCGGATCAACGCCTGGTTGGTGGGATAACGCTTCAAGTCTGTGAGCATGTCGCTCATGGCGTTGATCGGTGTCATACCCGCAATTCGCTGCCGCAACACGAGGGACGCAGCCAGGGCATCTTCGGACAGCAACAGTTCTTCCCGGCGGGTCGCGCTCGCTACCAGGTCTATGGCCGGATACACCCGCCGCTCGGCCAGCTCCCGGCTCAGCACCAGTTCGCTGTTGCCGGTCCCCTTAAACTCCTCGAAGATCACCTGATCCATCTTGCTCCCGGTGTCAACCAGCGCGGTGGCAATGATGGTGAGCGACCCGCTATGCTGCGACGGGTCAATCCGCCGAGCACTGCCGAGAAAGCGCTTCGGCTTCTCCAGCGACTGGGCATCGAGTCCGCCGGACAGGGTGCGGCCGGTGCCCTTCTCGACGGTGTTGTAGGCCCGGGCCAGCCGGGTGAGAGAATCAACGATCAGGACCACGTCGTCGCCCATCTCGACCCGCCGCCGGGCCCGCTCCAGGGTCAGCTCCGCCACCGCGACGTGCTGCTGGGCCGGGTTGTCGAAGCTCGACGCGATGACCTCGCCCACTCCCGCCGCTTCCATCTCGAATACCTCTTCCGGCCGCTCGTCTACCAGCAGAATGAACAGATCGGCGGCCGGGTAGTTGGCGCTCACCCCTTGTGCGATGGATTGCAGCACCATCGTCTTGCCGGCCTTTGCAGGCGCGACGATGAGAGCGCGCTGGCCTTTGCCCAGAGGACACAGCAGATCGATCACGCGATTGGTATGGTCAGGGAGGGGTCCGGGCTGTCCGGTTGCTTCCAGGCGCAGCTGTTCGTTGGGATGCACCGCACCCAAACGGCCGAACTCGGGCCGCTGCTGGAGGGCGTCGGGTGATTTCCCCAGCACGGTGGTGATGGTCTCGAGGGAGGCGCTCTTTCCCTTGCTCGGTGCCTTGACCGACCCCGCGATCTCGTCGCCGGTGCGCAGGCCGTACTGCCGGATGAGCCGCTCGCCGACATGCACGTCTCCCTGGGAAGGGAGATAGTTCGCCTCCCGCCGGCGGAGAAAACCACTCCCCCGGCCCGCGACTTCGAGCACGCCGAGCATCAGGTGGCCGCCGTGGCCACAGAGCGCTTGATGCGGTGCAGGATGGCGGTGAGTCCCTGGGTGCGGGTCATGCCGAGCGTTTCGCTGAGACCAAGCTGGTCCAGCAGGTCGTTGGGAATTTTGGCTACGGCGTCGGGCGTTTGACCCTCGAGGCTTCGAGCCAGCAGTGAGATGAACCCACGAACCGTGGGGGACTCCCGGGGTACGTCGGCATGGATGTGGACCTGACCGGCGTTCACTTCGACCCACAGGAACACCGGGGTCTGGCACTCGTGTACCCGGTTGTGCCCCAGGCGTTTCTCGGCTTCGTAGCGGTCGGGCAGCGGGGGCAGCTTCTTGGAGTAATCCAGGAGCGTCTCGAGCCGGGTAGTGCGATCGGCGGCCTGAAAGCGGGGAATGAGTGTTTCTAGGGTCGGCATCACAACGCTCAGCGGCCAAAGCTGCTATGAAGGTGGCACACCGGGGGCTTGGTGGCTATCCCCAGCCCGGCGAGTCCTGGAACTCAACCACCGGGCCAGGCGTTCTATCTGGTGTGCGGGCAATCTGTTGCATCCCTCGCGGAGCCGCAGCATTCGCCATATGATAGAAAAGCAGACGACCCGGCGGCCCGGCCGCTCTGGCCCAGAGGAGAAGCGATGACGACGGTTGCCGTTGCCAGTGGGGTCGACCCCAACGCCATAGCCGACAGGCTCCTGGAGGCGCGAGCCCGGACGGTTCAGCTGCTCGAGCCCCTCACCGACCACGATCTCCGGGCCCAGCACAACCCGCTCATGAGTCCTATCCTCTGGGATTTGGGCCACATAGCTCACTTTGAGGAGCTGTGGCTGACCCGAAACCTGGAGGGTCCGGTCGAGTTCGTCGAAATGCCCGGTCTGTTCAATCCCTTCGAGCATCCCCGCAGCGAACGGGGCGCTCTCCGGCTGCCCAATCTCGCCGAGTGCCGGGAGATCATGGACGAGATCCGGGGCAGGGTGCTGACCCGCCTCGCCGATACGGACTGGGACAGCCCGAATCCCCTGCTCCGGGACGGCTACGTGTACCACATGGTGCTGCAGCACGAGTACCAGCACAATGAGACCATGCTCCAGACCCTCCAGCTCAAGCAGGGGGAGCCCTACTCGCCCAGCACGCGGTTCGACGACCCTGACACCGAACCGGAACCTAATGGCAACCGTATGGTCCGGTTTCCTGGTGGAGCGGTGGACGTGGGCACCGGCGATCGCTCCGCCTCGTACGACAACGAACGGCCCCGGCACACCGTCGACCTCGCTCCGTTCTGGATCGACCGCTATCCGGTCACGAACGGCGAGTTCGTTGGATTCATAGAGGCCGGTGGCTATAACAAGCGGGAGTACTGGTCGAACGCGGGCTGGGAGTGGGCGACCAGCTCGGGGGCGCTGGCACCGATGTATTGGCGCCGTCAGGACAGCGGCTGGTTCAGCCGGTCGATGGACCGCTCGGGGCCGGTGGACCCGTCTCATCCCGTCTGCCACGTCTGCTACTACGAGGCCGAGGCATTCTCCCGCTTCGCCGGGAAACGACTGCCGACGGAGTTCGAGTGGGAGGCCGCCGCGTCGTGGGATCCGGTGTCCGGCACCAAGCTCAGCTATCCCTGGGGCGAGCAGGCGCCGTCCAGCGAGCTGGCCAACGTAGACCAACTGTCGTTCGGAACCAGGGCGGTGGGGAGTTACCCGCGGAACACCTCGCCCGTGGGCTGTTACGGCATGATCGGCGACGTGTGGGAATGGACCTCCAGTGACTTCCGGGGCTACCCCGGTTTCCAGAGCTTCCCCTACGCCGAGTACTCGGAAGCTTTCTTCGGAGCGGAGTACAAGGTACTCCGGGGTGGGTCCTGGGCCACCCGCGCCGGGGCCATCCGCAACGCATTCCGCAATTGGGATTACCCTATCCGCCGTCAGATTTTCAGCGGCTTCCGGTGTGCGCGAGATGACTGAGTCTTCTATCAACCGATGGGCCCGGACGGGCCGCCCCGAGCGGCATGAGCTGGCGGGGCGGGCATACAAGCATCCGAATCCGCGCATGCTGGCCGAGGTGGCGGCCGGCTTGTCGGCGCCGCAGAAGGAGCTGCCGCCGAAGTATTTCTACGATCACCGGGGCTCGGAAATTTTCGAGGAGATCACCCGGCTGCCCGAGTACTACCAGACTCGAACGGAGCGGGCCATCCTCGAGGCCTGGATGCCGGAACTCATTGCAGAGCTGGGGACACGGTCCCTGGTAGAGCTGGGCGCGGGCAGCGCGGAAAAGAGCCGGATCATTCTCAGCGCCATGCGCACCGCGGGCAAGGCCGATCTCTACGTCCCGATCGACGTCAGCGGGAGCTTCCTCAATCAGACGGCGGCGCACCTTCGGCGCGACTACCCCGGCCTGGCGGTCGAGCCGTTGGTGGCCGACATCGCCGAGGAGCTGGATCGCCCACCCGGGCTCCCACACCCCACCATGTACGCGTTTCTCGGCGGCACCATCGGCAACTTCTATCCGCCGGCGGCAATCCGGCTCCTGGCCCGGGTGCGCGCGGCGATGAATCCGGAAGATCGGCTGCTTCTGGGCGTGGACCTCCGGAAGGACGTGGGGAGGATCGAGCGGGCCTACAACGACTCGCAAGGTGTAACTGCGGCCTTCAACAAAAACATGCTGCTGGTGCTGAACCACGAACTGGGTGCCAACTTCGATCTCGATACGTTCGAGCACCGGGCGTTCTACGAGCCGGTCAATCATCGGATTGAAATGCATCTGGTGTCCAGCCTCGAACACGAAGTCAGGATTACCGGCATTGGCCTGGTCCCCTTCGCCAAGGGCGAATCGATTCGCACCGAGATCAGCAGCAAGCACAACCGCGCGAGCGTGGCCGAAATGTTCGAATCTGCCGGGCTCCGGATCGAGACCTGGAGACCCGACCCGCAGGCGCTCTTTGCCCTGGTCGTGGGAGCCGCTGCATGACATCCCTCACGCGGGCGGCGCTTGGCGCCGACCTGGCTGAGCGGGTGTTTGCCGGCCCCATCGCAGGTTCGCTGACCCCTCGGCGGCTGGGGGCCGAGGTTGAATTCATTCCAGTGGAAACACTGACTGGCCGCCGCTGCGGCATCGAATCGGCGGAAGTCGTCAGCACTCTGCCGTTCCTGCGCCGGTATGGCGGCAGGCAGGGCTGGGGCGAGAGCCGTACCGCCAAGGGCACTCCCTGCTTCACTCTGCCGGAGGGCGGCACCTTCACGTTCGAACCCGGCGGGCAGCTGGAGTACAGCTCGCCTCCGTGTCGCTCGGCTAGCGCGCTGCTAGGGCTTCTCCGTTCAGTCGTGTTTCCGCTCCGGGCCGCCGCCGCCGGGGAGGGGATCGATCTGCTGGCCGTGGGTGTCGATCCGTATAACTCCCCGGAGGGTGCGCCGATGCTGGTGCACGCCAAGCGCTACGAGCGCATGGCCGAGTATCTCGCCCGCCGCGGGCCGGCGGGAGCACTCATGATGCGGCAAACGGCGGCGTTCCAGGTGAGCGCAGACTTCGACGACGAGCCGTGGCTCCGCTGGCGGGTGATGAATGCCGCCGCTCCGTTCGTGGTCGCGATCTTCGCGAACTCCCCGATCTATGCCGGCGAGCGCACCGGACATCAGAGTTTTCGGGCGCACGTGTGGCGCAATCTCGATCCGGCACGCACCGGGATCCCCTACGACGAGCGCGCTCCGGTTCAGGCGTATCTCGACTTTGCGCTGAATGCTCCCGCTATCCTGTTCCCCACCCTGGACGGAGAGCATCGGCCCTTCGGTGAGTGGCTGACCCGGGCTAATCCCACCGATGAGGAATGGGAGGAGCATCTCAGCACGCTGTTTCCTGAGGTGCGTCCCCGCGGGCATCTCGAGCTGAGATCGGCCGATGCAATAGCACCCGAGTGGTACGCCGCACCGCTGGCACTGACCGCGGGACTGCTGTATGACCCGCGCGCGCTTCGTGGAGCCGCAGATCTGCTGCCCCTGCCGGACCTGGGGCTGCTCGAGCGTGCCGGACGGCTCGGCCTGCATGACCCGGCCATTGCAACCACCGCTGCCGATCTCTTCGAGCTTGCGCTGGCCGGCTGTGCCGGACTCGGCTCAGGCTATTTCCACCCCTCCGACCTCGATCAGGCCCGGGCATATTTCGACCGGTATACCCGGCGCGCCCGCACCCCCGCGGACGATGTGCTCCAGGACGCCATCGCCGCTTAGCTCGACGGCGTGAGCGAGGTTACCTGCCCTCATGCAAGCGATTCGCGTTCATAGGACCGGTGGGCCCGAGGTACTGCGCTACGAGCAGGTAGAGCAGCCCGTGCCCGGTCCGGGCCAGGCGCTGGTTCAGGTGCATGCCGCCGGCCTGAACTACATCGAGGTGTACCAGCGCACCGGCCTGTACCAGGTCGCGCTCCCGTTCACACCAGGCTCAGAGGCCGGGGGACGGGTCGTCGAAATCGGGCCGGGCGTGTCCGAGGTGAAGGTGGGCGACCAGGTTGCCTCCCAGAGCTTTGCCGGCTCCTATGCGGAGTTCTCCCTCGCCTGGGCGGACCGACTCATCGTGTTGCCGGCGGGAATTCCACCTCGCCTTGCCGCGGGGGTCATGCTCCAGGGCATGACCGCGCATTACCTCGCGTGCTCCACTTTCCCCCTCGCAGCCGGTCACACCTGTCTGGTGCACGCTGCTGCCGGCGGAACCGGCCAGCTGCTCTGCCAGATTGCGCACCTACGCGGAGCGCGAGTCATCGGAACCGTTTCGACCGAAGCTAAAGCGGCGCTGGCGCGATCGGCTGGCGCGGACGAGGTCATCCTGTATACCCAGCAGGATTTCCAGGTCGAGACGAGGCGGTTGACCGATGGCGCCGGCGTGCACGTGGTCTACGACTCGGTCGGCCGCACCACCTTCACCAAGAGTCTCAACTGTCTGGCTCCCCGCGGAATGCTGGTACTCTACGGGCAGTCCAGCGGGCCGGTGGATCCGGTGGATCCTCAAATCCTCAACACCAAAGGATCCTTATATCTGACGCGCCCGACGCTGGCCAATTATGTCGGCACCCGCTCCGAGCTGCTCGAGCGTGCGTCCGCCGTGCTGGGCTGGGTGGCGAACGGGTCGCTCAAGGTGACGATTGGGCGCGAGTTTCCCCTGCCCGCCGCGGCCGAAGCCCACGTCGAGCTGGAGGGCCGCCGGACCACGGGGAAGGTGCTCCTGATCCCTTGAGCGACGTGTCTCCGGTCGTGTCCACGGACTGGCTCGCATCCCGGCTGGGCATGCGGGGACTGAAGGTGGTTGACGCCTCGTGGTACCTGCCCGGCAGCGGGCGCGACCCCAGCGCCGAGTACCTGGCGGGGCACATTCCCGGGGCGCTCTTCTTCGACCTGGACGCCATCAGCGACCGCACCTCTCCCCTGCCGCACATGCTGCCCGGGGCCGCGGAGTTTGCTGGCCGCATGGCCGGCCTGGGGTTGAGCGATACGGATCAGATTGTGGTTTACGATGACTCCGGTGTGAACCTCAGCGCACCGAGAGCCTGGTGGACCTTTCGCACCTTCGGGCACGAGCAGGTGAGTGTGCTCGATGGCGGTCTCGGCAAGTGGCGGCGGGAGCAGCGTCAGCTGGAGATGGGCACTGTCATTCTGCCGGCGGGCACCTTCACGGCCCGTATGAACCGGGCCGCTGTTCGCGACCTGGCGGCTGTTCGGAACAACATACGGGACGGAACGGAGCAGTTGGTGGACATGAGGTCGTCCGGCCGCTTTGCGGGAGTGGAACCGGAGCCGCGTCCGGGGCTGCGGGTCGGGCATGTGCCCGGAAGCCTCAACCTTCCCTTCACCGAGCTGGTTCGTTCGGATGGGACGATCCTGTCGCCCGAGGAGCTGCGAAGCAAACTGGCCCGATCGGGGGTCGACCTTACCCGGCCTGTCATCGCAACCTGCGGGTCCGGCACCAGCGCTTGCTCACTGATTCTCAGCCTCTACTCGATCGGCTACACGAGGACTGCGCTGTACGACGGTGCTTGGGCCGAGTGGGGTGGGCGATCGGATGCTCCCGTCGAATCGCAACCTCCACCCAGGAGCTGATACCCAGTGGCCTTAGCCCGGCCCTCGCGTAAAAACGTCAACCTGGCGGTCGGCTGTCTCCTCCTCTTCCTGCTCCCGTTTGCGGGAATCGGTGGGTTCATGGCCGTGATTGCCGTGCAACGGGCGGCGGCAAGAAATTGGGGCGACGCATTCTTGTTTGCCCTCGTCGCCATCACCTTCGGTGGAGTGGGATTCGGCGGCATTGCCGTCGCGCTCGCTGGGCGGCGGAAGCTGAAGGCGCAGGAGGTGCTGGAAGCAGGGCATCCGGATTCACCCTGGCTGTGGCGGTCGGACTGGGCCTCCGGACATATCGACGATAGCAGCAGGGGCACCATGGTCACCGCCTGGATCTTCGCCACCTTCTGGAACCTGATCAGCTTCCCAAGCGGATTCCTGGGCGCGCGCGCCGCCATCGAAGAAGCAAAGCCTGCGGCCTTCCTTGCCCTCCTGTTTCCGCTGGTTGGCATCGGGTTGCTGGTGTGGGCGGTGCGCGCGACGCTGCGTTACCGGAAGTACGGCGTGTCACGCCTCGAGCTCTCTACCGTTCCCGGCGTCATCGGTCGCACGTTGATTGGGACGGTGCGCGCCCCCGCCAGGATGCAGCCGGAGGATGGATTCCAGACCACGCTGAGCTGTGTCCGGCGGGTGACGAACGGCGGCAAAGACTCGTCCACATCAGAGAGCGTCCTCTGGCAGGATGAGCGCCGGGTTGCCGGCGAGCCCAGCCGCACCGCCGCTGCCATGGAAACTCACATCCCCGTGGCCTATCGACTTCCAGCCGACGCCCTGGCATGCGACGATACCGATTCGCGCAGTCGGGTGCTGTGGCGGCTGCAAATCACCGCGGTCTTACCCGGGGTGGACTACAAGTCTCAGTTCGAGGTTCCAGTCTTCCGAACATCGGCAAGCGATCTGCCGCTTTCAGTCGACGAGGAGCGGCTCGCCGGTCCGGCGCTCGGGGAGGTCGAGTATCAACAGCCGGCAACCTCTCGCATCCTGGTCACATCGAGCCGGCGTGGCACCGAGGTGTTCTTCCCTGCCGCCAGGAACCCCGGTGCCGCAATCAGCCTGACCCTCTTCCTGCTGGTGTGGCTTGGGTGCATCGCGCTACAGATGTATTTCCGGGCTCCGCTGGTGTTTCCCATCGTTACGGGCCTGTTTGGCTTGCTGATCCTCGTGGGCGTGCTGGACTTGTGGCTGGAAGTCTCGCGGGTAACCGTGGATGCCGGCACCGTTAGCTGGGCAACCGGATACGTGTTCCCCGCGCGCGAGAGCACGCTCAGGGCATCCGAGATTGCCGACGTGAACGTTTCAATCGGAATGCGGGCAGGGAACACTGTGTACTACGACGTGGTGATGGTTCGGAAGACCGGCAAGAAAGTGAAGATCGGCCGCTCGGTCCGGGACAAACGAGAGGCCGAGTGGCTGGCGGGGGTGATTAAGAAGGCTATCAGCATTTAGCTATTGGCAGTGGCACAAACGACACCCTCCCAGGGTGTCCCGGGAGGGTAGGGTTGCATCGACCAGCAGCCATAGGCAACAGCCGCTAGCGTACTACCGAGCCGGCGGGGCCAAGTTTCCGCAGGCGATGATCGTAGCCATGTTCCGCGCCGACGCATGGACGCTGACATGGAAGTCGCCGGACCGCGCCGGGGCCACCGAAAGCTCAGCCGTCGAGCTGGCCCGCCCGTCACCCTTCACCTCCAACGGCTCGTAAGAATCCGCCGGGCCGAAGATTCCCTGATCCGACCCGCAGCGTCCCCGGTGGACATACCAGGGATGTTTCCCGCCCGGCACTGCGTTGGCAATGCTCACCTGCGCTTCAGTTCGATCGGCATTCTTCGGGTCCGCTGCCATCCAGGCATTGCCACGAATGGAGGAGACACCCGCAAGCTCAGGCGGGCTCGACA
>Ga0180121_10000058_pt1 | contig 35067 bp, 35 predicted proteins | sample AntDrymUQ5402106_2_FD_129676 | JGI IMG/M metagenome (GOLD analysis project Ga0180121, IMG submission 129676) | Polar desert sand microbial communities from Dry Valleys, Antarctica - metaG UQ540 (21.06) (version 2) (version 2) | ecosystem: Environmental > Terrestrial > Soil > Desert | place...
GTGATCTGGAAGCCGTCGTCAGAGACCCCACTCACTGCTGTGGCGGTAACCAAAATCGCCGCTTCGGTCATGGAAGGAACCGGCTTCGAGGGCGTTTTCAACCTCGTGGTCGGCAAGGGCTCGTTAGTTGGTGATCGCATGATCAAAGACGAGCGCTTGCCCTTGATTTCCGCCACCGGATCGACCCGGGTGGGGAAAGAGGTTGCGCAGGCGGTTGCATCCCGGTTTGGACGTTCAATCCTCGAGCTGGGCGGCAACAACGCCATCATCGTGATGGACGACGCCAACCTCGAGCTAGCGGTCCGCGCCGTGCTATTCGCCGCCGTCGGCACGGCAGGCCAACGATGCACCTCCCTTCGCAGGCTCATCGTCCACCGCGCTATCGCCGACAAGGTTGTCGACCGCTTAGTCGACGCCTATAAGCAGGTGCCGATCGGCGATCCGCTCGTCAAAGGGACTCTCATGGGACCGCTCGTGACCAAGCAAGCCGTGAAGGATATGCTCGCTGCCATCGTGACGGCCAAGGAGCAGGGCGGAGCTGTCGTCACCGGCGGCGAGGTGCTCGACCAGGCGGGGAACTTCGTCGAACCCACCATCGTCAGGATCGACCCGAAAGCAGACATCGTCCAGGAAGAGACGTTTGCGCCCATCCTCTATGTGCTCGAGGCCGATGACCTCGAAGATGCGATCGCGATCCAGAACGGGGTCCGGCAGGGGTTGAGCTCGGCGATCTTCACCGATTCGCTTCGTTCGGCGGAGCGCTTCTTGTCGGCGACTGGCTCGGATTGCGGGATCGCCAACGTCAACATCGGCACTTCCGGCGCCGAGATCGGCGGAGCGTTTGGTGGCGAGAAGGAGACCGGCGGCGGCCGCGAGGCAGGCTCCGATGCCTGGAAGACCTACATGCGCCGCCAGACCAACACCATCAACTGGGGCGACGACCTCCCGCTAGCCCAGGGCATCACCTTCGGCTAGCTCCCCGTTTCTTAAGGCGATTGTGGTTGCTGTACCACCACGCGAACCTTAGGTTTGGGTGGTGGTGGTCTACCCGAAGCGGTAGCCGACCGAGCGGACCGTGGTGATCCAAGACGCGCGGTGCTCGCCCAGCTTGGCGCGGAGGCGGCGGACATGGACATCGACGGTGCGGGCGCCGCCGTAGTACTCGTAACCCCACACCTTGGAGAGCAATTGCTCGCGGCTCCAAACCCGATGCGGATGTTCGACGAAGAAACGGAGCAACTCATACTCCATGTAAGTGAGGTCGAGTGGCGTCGTTCCCAGCGTGGCTTGATAGGTGAGGAGGTTGAGCTCGAGGTCCTTGAAATGATGAACCTCATCGTTGCCGGCCGCGTGAGTAAGCCGCCGCACCCGCAAATACAACTCCTCGGCAGAGGCTGGAAGTATCAAGAAGTCGGAGACCCCGACCGCGGTAGTGAGCAACGGCGCGTGTTCCTTGGCGGCAATCACGAGGACCGGCAGCAAAGGCTCACTGCTTTCAATCGCCCGTAACCGGCGCCGGGGCTCATCGCCGAGGTCAACGACTAGTGCCGAAGCCTCAACTGGGAAGTCGAGGGAGAGATCGTGCACCGCCAATGCGCTCAGCTGCTCGAATAGGGCGAGCAACGCCTCCGACGCATCCGGGGCGAACAGCGCCACCTGGGTGCGCTCAGAGGATGGGGAGGTAGGTTTCGAGCTCGAATCGAGTGACGTGGTGCTGATAGCGATCCCACTCCTTGCGCTTGTTTCGTAGGAACCACGAGAAGACATGCTCCCCCAGGGCCTCGGCCATCAACTCCGAGCGCTCCATTCGATCGAGGGCATCGGCCAGCGTCTCGGGAAGCCGGGCGATGCCGGAAGCGGCGCGTTCGGAGGCGGTCAAACGATGGACGTCGTCCTGCACCTCGGGCGGGAGCTCGTAACCGTTGCGGATTCCGGCCATCCCCGCGGCCAGCACAGCCGAAAGCGCCAGGTAAGGGTTAGCCGATGCATCGGGTGACCGATACTCGACCCGGACACTCGACGACTTGCCCTTCTTGGCCAGCGGCACCCGCACCAAAGCCGACTGATTGTTGCGGGCCCAGGAGATCCAAATGGGTGCATCGAAACCTGCCACCAATCGCTTGTACGAGTTGACCCATTGGTTGGTGACGGCGGTGATCTCGGCGGCGTGGGTGAGGAGGCCGGCCACGAACTGCTGACCCACTTTTGACAATCCGTTGTCCGAGCCCAGCTCGAAGAAGGCATTCTTGTCGCCCTCGAAAAGGGAAAGATGGAGGTGCATCCCCGAGCCATCGAAGTCCTCGAGCGGTTTGGGCATGAACGTCGCATAGATGCCGTGTTCCATCGCCACCTCTTTCACCGTGAGGCGGAAAGTCATGATGTTGTCGGCCATCGTCAGTGCGTCGGTGTAACGGACGATGATCTCGTGCTGGCTCGGCGCCACCTCATGATGGGAGTGCTCAACCGGGATTCCCATCATCTCCAAGGCATTGATCGTCTTGCGCCGGTACTCCTGGGCGTTGTCGAGAGGGGTCAGGTCGAAGTACCCGCCGCGGTCGAGGACCTGAGGGTTCGGGCCGGAGTCCTCGAAATAGAAGTATTCGAGCTCGGGGGCGACATAGAAGGTGTAGCCGAGGTCGGCGGCCGCTTCGAGGTTGCGCTTGAGCACCCCTCGCGGGTCCCCTTCGAAGGGGGCGCCGTCGGGGGTGACAATGTCGCAGAACATGCGAGCGACCTGCTGGTCTGGTCGCCAGGGGAGAATCTGAAACGACGAAGGGTCGGGGCGGGCGAGCATGTCGGCTTCCTGGACCCGGGCGTATCCGTCAATAGCCGAGCCGTCGAAGGTCATGCCCTCCTCGAAGGCAACTTCGAGCTCAGTAGGGCTGATCGAAACCGATTTGAGGAACCCTTGCACGTCGGTGAACCAGAGCCGGATGAAACGAATCCCACGCTCTTCGACTGTCCGCAGTACGTATTCGGCCTGCTTGTTCACGATTTGAGTCTATGACTCGGGTCAGAGCCATCCGCTCTGTTTGAACTTGCGGTACAGGATGAGACAGGCCCCCACCATCAACGCCAGGACCGCCGGATAGCCCCAGACCTCGTCGATCTCCGGCATATGGGTGAAGTTCATCCCCCAAATCCCGGCCAGCATCGTCGGCACGGCGGCGATCGCCACGTAAGCCGAGATCTTTCGCATGTCGTTGTTCTGGCGGACGGTTACCTGGGTGAGATTGGCGTCGAGAATCGAGGTGAGAAGATCCCGATAGGCACTTATACGCTCGATCACCTTCACCAGATGGTCATGAACGTCGGCAAAGTACCTCTTGAGCTCGGGGTTGATAGCGGAAAAGTTGACACGACTAAGCCGGGAGAGCGGTTCCTCGAGGGGACCTGTCGCGGCGAGAAACTGCAGGACCTCACGCTTGAGTTTGTAGATCCGTTCCGTTGGAGTCGAGGAGGAGTCGGAGAAGACTGTGCTTTCCAGCTCCCTTATATCCGAATCCAAACCATCGAGGACCTTGATGTAGTCGTCGACCACGTGATCGATGATTTTGAAGAGAACGGCACTCGGCCCACGCGCTAATTCCTCAGGGTCGGCTTCGAGTTGCTTGCGGACCTCAACCAGCTTCGAGGCGTCACCATGTCGGACCGCGACCACGAAGCGCTTGTCGACAAAAAGAAGTATCTCGCCGAGCTCGATCACCTCGATCGGATCGACATACCGAGCAGGCTTGAGAACCAAGAACAGCGTGTCTTCGTAGACGTCGAGCTTGGGCCGCTGATGGGCGTGGATTGCGTCCTCGACCGCCAGCTCGTGCAGGTTGAACTCGTGACGGGTGGCCTCGAACTCCTCTTCCGTCGGCTCATAAAGCCCGATCCAGGCGAACGTCTCCTTGCCTGCGCACTGCTCAAGCGCAGTTGTCAGCTCGAAGGGCTCGGGCCGGCGGCGGCCATCGGTATAGAGGGCCGCGTCGACGATCACGCAACGGCCTCGCGGTTGCCGGCGTTTCGAGCGAAGGCGCGCACCTGTTTTCCGGCTCTCGAAGCCCCGTACAGGATGAGCGCGCAGGCTGCCGGAAAGAGGATTTCGTTGACGCCGGTCCCGACCAACGCCGGGGTTTCGTCAGCAGTCTGGGTCGCCATCACAGTGAGGATCATCCCACCGAAGAGGACGCCGAGGAGCAGGCCGAGCCCGACAAATGCCCAAGCCTTGACCTTGGCCCGCTTCAACAAGACGGCAACGAGGGCACCGAGGACGGCGAATTCAACTGCCTTGATAGCTCCAATCGTCCAGGTGACACTGGTGATCTGAGAGGTGGGGGCGTCGAGCATGGTTTGGATTCCCTGTTGGACCCCCTTGGCAACCGCGAAAGCGATCGGGGCAAATAGCAACCCGAGTCCACCCATGACGGTTTCGCTGGGGCTGGACGCCGCTGTTCCCAAGGCGATGCCCCCGCACACAAGCACCGACCAGCTGATGCCTGAGCCGAAATCTGCCATCAGCTCTGCGCCCGGGATCGACCCCCGGGCCACCAGCTTGGCACCCAGCACCAACAGTTGGACCAAAAAACCGGCGACGATCGCCCACCAGGCCACGTAGATCAACCGGCGCGCGATGCTGCCGGGAGGCGGCGGAGGCGGTGGGTTGATTGCAACTTCGGTCATGGCGATCGGTCCTCCCGGGCCGGCCCACTCTATTGAGTGACCTTCTTCGCTTCGCCCGATTTTGGCGGTCCGGGGAAGAATCCATTGGTGCGAGCGACGTACTCGTCATATCCCGGTCGCCTTCGCCCGATGGTCTTCTCAAGCAGGCCGGCGCCGGAGTATTTCATCAGCAGGCCCGTCATGACCAAAGGGCCAACGATCGTCCACCACTGGCCGGCGGCCAACGCCACCAAGTAGATCCCCCACCAAACGCAAAAGTCGCCGAAATAGTTGGGATGGCGGGTGTAACGCCAGAGACCCTGGTCCATGACCCGGCCCTTGTTGGCGCGATCGGCCTTGAACTTTGCCAGTTGCCAGTCGCCGACAGATTCGAAAAACAGTCCGACGAGGTAAAGGGCCAGACCGAGGATGGGTAGGACCCCGGCGATCGGTGGGCGGCTGATCCCCCACTGCAGGGGCAGCGAGACGACTGTCATCAAGAGCCCCTGGAAGTAGAAGACCTTGAACAAGCTGTCGCGTGCGAAGGTCTGTGGGCTCTTCTCCCGCATCTTCTTGTAGCGATAGTCCTCGCCATGACCAAGGTTGCGCCGAACGATATGGATCGACAAACGCAGCCCCCAAACGGTCACCATCGCGAGAAGGATCGTCGACCAAAGCTGACCTTCGGCAAGCCGGAGATAGATCGCCCATCCGATCAGGAAAACGCCGAGCCCCCAGGAGATGTCGACGACCGAGGCGTCGCTTCTGGCGAGGCTGACCAGCCAAGTGAGCGTCATCAGGCCAAGAGCAACGACCAGCGTGGTGACGAGCTCAGCCATCAGCGCTGACAGCCACCGAACCTACCTGCGCCAGCCAATCGTCCATCTCTTGCCAAATCTGGAAGAGCCATTCAGTACGAGCAGTCCGGCCCTCGGGGATGTCCGCGTACCGGTAGCGCGAGAGGCGAACCTGGACGTGTTTGCCCACCATCCCCCCGGCCCAAATGTTGGAGACATTGGCGAACCCGTCGAGGCCGTGGTGGGCAACAACCACCACATCTGCCCCCGCCGCTTCGATTAGGGCGAGGGTGCCGCCGGGGCGCGGGGAGAGAACGTTGCGCAAGCCCCGCGCCATCTCGAAGAATCGGGGACTGCGGCTCTGCAGAATTTCCAAAGCGCGCTTCTGCTTTTCAGGAGTGAAACGAGTCCCCTCCGGGAAGATCACCACACCACTGTCTTTGCCAAGGTCGCGCGCCAACCTCTTGAGGGCGTCGAGCTCGCGGTCTGGGTCCGAACCTCCTCGGTCGACAAAGTAGTTGGGCAGCCAGCTGCCGGCGATGTCGAGGCTGGGATCGACGAGAAGCTCCTTTTTCAACACGTATCGGAGCCAGATCCGCTTGGGCCGCGTGAAGAGCTGGAACGGAAGAATGACGTCGACGATTGAGGCGTGCCGGCTGAGAATCACCATCGGGCCCGGCGCCGCGAGATCCTCGTCCGTCACCGTCATCCTCAGCCGGAAGATGGCTTTCGCCGCTCCCCACAAGAAGTTGGCCCAGACCAGCTGCAGCCGGTAGGTCCATGCCTCGAGCAGACGCTTCATCAAACCGAAGCCGGAGCCGATCCACATGAAAAGGCTGGCGGTGAGTGCGCCCACCTCGGCCGTCAGATAGGTCAGGAGATACGCGAGCATCCTCCACGCCGTGGCTTTTGTACCGCGCGCTGCCCGCACTGCATCGACCGCCAAAGCCACGACGAAGAGGAGAGGGCTGAGCGCGACCGCCACGATCCAGAACAACACCACGACGGGAACCGTCACCAGCCGTCGTAAATATCGAGGCAGATCCTCCACCACCCCATTCTTGCGTAAAAAAACCCCGTGATTATGGGCGCCAAGTTACGCAAGAATGGATTTGGTGGCATCGATCATTTCGGGGACGGGCATGGCGGTGCCAGAACGCGTCATCACCAATGACGATCTGTCCCAGATCATGGATGCCACCGACGAGTGGATCTCATTGCGGAGCGGGGTGAAGCAACGTCACCTGTCACTCCCCGGTCATGGCTCGTCGGAGTTGGCAGCTCTGGCGGGAACCGCGGCAATCAAAGACGCCGGGCTGCACGAGAGCCAGATCGATGCCTTGATCACGGCCACCATGACCCCCGATTACTACGCGCCGGGGATCGCTGCCGTGGTCCAGGAGCGGATTGGTCTGGCGGCGATCCCGGCCTTTGACCTCCGCCAGCAATGCTGCGGATTCCTCTACGGGCTCGATCTCGCCGACAGCCTCATCACCTCGAATCGGGCCGAGAACGTGCTCGTTATTGGCGCCGAAGCCCATGTTGGCTTTTTCCCCTGGGGCAAACCCGAACAGGATGGTTCGTTCCCGGTGCCTGACGAGAAGCAGCGGGAGGTCAACAACCGGACCCGTGGGTGGTCGGTCCTTTTTGGAGACGGCTCCGGCGCGATGGTCGTACGCAAAGCGGAAGGCAACGACGGTGTGATCGCTTCCCGGCTATTCACCGACGGCTCCCAATCTGGGCTGATCCTGGTGCCGGGAGTTGGCTCGACTCAGCAACCGTATGTCGACCAAGCCCAGCTCGACAGTGAGCTCCACCTGCCACTGATGGATGGCGCCGGCCTCTACCGGTCGGCGGTCCGGCTAATGCCGGAGGCGGTTCGGCAGGTTTGCGAGAAGGCGGGGGTCGAGGTCTCGAGCCTCGAGTTGGTCATCGCTCATCAGGCCATTGATCGAATCCTCGAGGGGGTTCGCAAGCACCTCGATCTCCCCGCCGAAAAAGTGCCCTCCAACATCGCCCGGTACGGCAACACCACTGCCGGGACGCTGCCCATCCTCTTTCACGAGCTCCGCCAGCAAGGCCAGGTCGGGCCGGGGGCGCTGGTCTGCTTCACCGCTTTTGGCGCCGGTGCGCATTGGGGGGCGATTCTCTATCGGGAGCCGGCCGCGAACCCGCCGGCGAGAAACTGACGGAGGTTGGCAGCGACCTCGTAGAGACGGTCCGGAGCGGCGATCACCGAGCGGGCGGCTGACATCGTCACGTCGTGAATCAGGCGACCCGCCAGATCAGGAGACATCACTCGGAACTGACCAGCTTCGACCGCGTCGAGATAGAACCGGACCATCGCCGCCGACAGGTCGTTGTGAGCGATTCGGATCCGATCCTGAGCCTCAAAGCTCAATCGCGGCACTTCCCGATGGAGGATCAGCCCGAGGACCGGGTCGGTGGCGACGAACTCCACGGTCAGCTCGGCCAGCCGGAGCAGGCGCTCATCCGAACCCCCGTTGTCGAGACCTGCCATCAGACCAGCGATCACCGCCGGCAGCTCCTCCTCCACCAACGAGGCGATCAGGTCGTCGCGATCGCGGAAATACTCGTAGATCGTCGTTCGGCCGATCTCGGCGATGGCAGCGACCTCGGCCAAATTGAGGTCGGCGCTGCCCGTCTCGGCCAGCAGATCGCGGGTCGCTGCCAGGATCTGGCGCCTGGTGAGGGCTTTGTGCTCATCGATCGAACCGGCCTTGATGCGGGGCATAACGGTTCATTGTCCCCGAATTTGGAGAAAGTTTCACAAGACACGGCAGAATGGGCCGACTCAGCGACTGGAACCGATGATGGCGCGATATTTGAACCGAGAACTGTCTTGGCTTGAGTTCAGCTCGCGGGTGCTGGCGTTGGCCGAGAACAGCCAGGTCCCCCTCCTCGAGCGCGTCCGGTTCCTTTCGATTTGGTCGTCCAACCTCGACGAGTTCTTCCAGGTTCGAGTCTCGGGTCTCCAGAGCCAGATCGACCGCGCCCTCACCGGCTCGAGCCCCGACGGCCTCAATCCTTATCAGGCTATGGAGCGGGTGCGCGATGTCGTCCACGAACAGCAAGAGCGAGCGGTCAAGGTGTTCATCACCGACCTCGCCCCTCGGCTCGGTGTTGCCGGCATCGGTTTTTCGGATTATTCGGGCCTCGATGACGAGGACCGCCATCACATGGATATTCAATTCCGCGATCGCGTCTTCCCGGTCGTGACGCCGCTCGCAGTCGACCCTTCGCACCCGTTTCCCTACATCTCGAACCTTTCGTTGAATCTCGCGGTGGTGGTGAGAAACCCGGAGACCGATCTGACTCGTTTCGCCCGCGTCAAGGTGCCTCCGATCCTTCCTCGCTTCGTCGTGCTCCCCGACGGCGAACGGTTTGTGCCTCTCGAGCAAGTGATCGCGGCGCACCTCGGCGACCTCTTCCCTGGCATGGAGATCGTCGCCCACCATGTCTTCCGGGTCACCCGCAACTCTGACATCGAGATCGACCACGGCGAAGAGGGGAGCGACCTCTTGCTGACGCTCGAAAGCCAGCTCACCAGGCGGCGGTTTGGCGCGGTCGCCCGTTTGGAGGTGGGTCCTGACCTGCCTTCCGACTTGCTGACTCTGCTGATGCGTGAGATGGGTGCGAGCGAGCAGCAGGTCTATCGCATCGAAGGTCCGCTCGACCTCGCTGGGTTGGTCATTCTCGCCAATCAGAACCGGCCCGACCTCAAGTATCCGGCCTTCATCCCGGTGGTATCGCCGCGCATGTTCCATGCGGACGGCATTGCACCGGACATTTTTTCTGTGATCAACGAAGGCGACTTGTTCGTTCACCATCCCTACGACTCATTCGCCCACAGCACCGAGATCTTCCTCCATCAGGCGGCTCGCGATCCCCATGTCCTCGCCATCAAGCAGACCCTCTACCGAACCAGCAGCGACAGCGCCATCATGGGGGCGCTGATCCACGCCGCCAACGAAAGCAAGCAGGTAGTGGTGCTCGTGGAGTTGCAGGCGCGCTTCGACGAAGAGCGGAACATCGAGTGGGCGCAGCGGTTGGAAGACGCCGGTGTCCACGTGGTCTACGGGGTTGCCGGCCTCAAGACCCACTCGAAGATTTCGCTCGTGGTGCGGGACGAGGGCGAAGCGATCACTCGATATGCCCACATCGGAACTGGCAACTACAACGAATCCACTGCCCGCATTTACGAGGACGTTGGTCTGTTCACTCACGACCCCGAGATCGGCGCCGACCTTTCCGATCTCTTCAATTTCCTAACCGGTTACAGCCGCCAGCGCCGCTACCGCAAGCTGTTGGTGGCGCCCGACAGCCTTCGTCGCCGCTTGCTCGAGCTGATCGCCGAAGAGGCGGCGGCGCCGGACGGATTGATCACGATGAAGATGAACTCGTTGGTCGATCCCGGCATGATCGAGGCGCTTTATGCCGCCTCGGAAGCCGGCACCAAGGTCGATCTCATAGTTCGCGGGATCTGCTGCTTGATACCGCGCGTTCCGGGGATGTCGTCGAACATTCGGGTCCGTTCGATCGTGGGCCGCTATCTGGAGCATTCGCGGATCTACCGATTTGGCTCCCGGCAACGGCCGCGGACCTATTTGATTGGTTCGGCCGATTTGATGCCCCGCAACCTCGATCATCGGGTGGAGGTGCTCACACCGATTGAAGACCCGACCCTGCAACCCCGCCTCGACGAGATCCTCGAGCTGGGATTGGCCGACGACGAGCTCGCTTGGGAGCTTTCCTCGGATGGGGAGTGGGTTCGGGTGGGCGCAGAGCGCGGGATCAATTCCCATGACACCTTGCAGGGCCTTGCCACCGCCCGCGCCCGTTCTCTTCACTAGCTGTTCACCGATCGTTAACCGTGCGCTGGCGGCCAGGTAAAGGGGCGCCCGTACCTTGACCCTTGTCCATAAAGGAGTCAAAAGTTGGAACGTAAGAGAAGCTGGGTCCTAGTTACTTTGATCGCCGTGGTGCTTGCCGCGTGCGGCGGAAGCGGTGAGACAACAACCACATCGGGAGAAGCAGGAACGAGTTCGATTCTCGTGTCCGGGTCGTCGACGGTCGAGCCGATCAGCGCTTTGGTTGCCGAGGGCTTCATGTCCCAAAATCCTGATGTCGGCATCACCGTCGAAGGGCCTGGGACCGGTGATGGATTCGTTCGGTTCTGCGCGGGCGAAACCGACGTCTCGGATGCCTCGCGAGCGATCAGTGAGGAAGAAGCCGCCGCCTGCACCGATGCCGGTATCGAATATGTCGAGCTCCACGTCGCCACTGACGGGTTGAGCGTCATCACCTCCCCGGACAATGCCGATGTTGGTTGCCTCAACTACGGCGATCTCTATTCGCTGCTCGGTCCGGAATCCGAAGGCTTTGCCAACTGGAGTGATGCCAACACCTTGGCGACTGAGGTTGGTGGCACCGGTGGCTTTGCCGACGTTCCCCTGGTCGTGACCGCCCCGGGCGAGGAGTCGGGAACCTATGACACGTTTGTCGAGTTGGTCCTCTCTGATCTCGCTGAAGAGCGGGGTGCTGACGAGGCCGCCCGGGCCGACTACCAGGCCTCGGCCAACGACAACGTGATCGTCGACAACATTTCTGGCAACGCCACATCGCTCGGCTGGGTCGGCTTTGCATTCTTCACCGAGAACTCCGATGCGCTCAAGGCGATCGAGGTCGATGGCGGCGACGGTTGCATTGCTCCCACGGCAGAGACGATTGCCAGTTTCGATTACCCGTTGAGCCGGCCCCTGTACATCTATGTGAGCCTGAACAAGATGGCCGCGAACCCGGCCTTGACCCAGTTCGTCGACTTTTTCCTTTCGCAGGAAGGGATCGGCGCGGTGGCTGAAGCCGGTTACGTCGATCTCCCGGAGGACGAGTTCGCGGCTACCGTCGCCGCCTGGGAAGGCGTCAAGTAGCTCCACGTACGATCTAGCTGATGACTACCGCGGTTCTCCCCGATCTCAGCGGGGATCGAAAGCGGCTGCGGCGGGAAGCCAGGGTCAGGAAAGGTCTGGCGCTCGCCGCGCTGCTAACCGTGGCGGTCTCGGCCGCGATCGTTCTGTCACTGGCTTTTGAGGCAATCAATTTCCTCAGTCAGCTGGCAGCCAAAGAAGGGGGGATCGGGTCGCTTCTGGCCGACGGCTGGTTCCCACGTCGCGACCGGTTCGATCTCAGGACCATCGTCTGGCACACCCTGATGGTGAGCCTTTTGGCGATGGCGGTCGCTACCCCGCTGGGCTTGGGTGCGGCGATGTATCTCTCGGAGTATGCCCGACCACGGGTGCGACGGGTCCTCAAGCCAATCCTCGAAGTCCTGGCCGGGGTGCCATCGGTGGTGATCGGGTTCTTTGCTCTCCGGTTCATAACTCCGGAGCTGTTAGTTCCTGTTCTACCGACTACTCAGCTCTCCAACCTGCTGGCCGCTGGAATCGGCGTCGGGATACTGATCGTGCCGCTCGTGGCATCGGTCGCCGAGGATGCGATGCGGGCCGTTCCTCGATCCTTGCGTGAAGCCTCCTACGGGCTAGGCGCCAAGAAATGGCACACGTCGCTCCGGGTGGTCTTCCCCGCTGCGATCTCGGGCATCGCCGCGGCGCTCATCCTTGGCGTCTCGCGGGCGGTCGGTGAGACAATGGTGGTCGCGATTGCCGCTGGAGCCACTGGTGGATCGTTGCTCACACTCAACCCACTCAACGGCGGCCAGACGATGACCGGGGCGATGGCATCGTTGGCAATCGGGTCCGACCAAGTAGCCGGGTCAAACGTAGCCTTTCAGAGTCTTTTCTTCGTCGGGCTGCTCCTATTCGTGATGACCTTTCTCCTCAACTTGGCAAGCGACCGAATCGTACGGCGCTATCGGCAGCGATATTGATGACAACCTCGGTCCGTCCGTACAGCGCTTCGCCGGAGATGGTCCGGCGTGCGCTCGAAGGCAAAAAGATAAGTGTTGTCGACCTGTTGGTAAGCACTGCCCTTCTGCTGGCGCTGTTGAGCTCGCTCGCGGTGCTGCTGACCTTGCTGATCGATGTGGTCAGTGAGGGAATGCCGGTCCTCTCTACTCGTTTGGTGGATTTCGTGACGAGCCCGCTCTCCGCCCGGCCTGAGAGCGCCGGACTCGTTCAGGGCTTGATGGGTTCCCTAGTGCTGGTCGGCTTTGTGATCGTGGTCGCCTTCCCGTTGGGGGTGGCGGCAGCTATCTATCTCGAGGAGTACGCCAAAGACACGCCCCTCAATCGGCTGCTGGTTTCCAACGTTCGCAACCTTGCCGGGGTGCCGTCGATCGTCTACGGCCTCCTCGGACTCGCGGTCTTCGTCAAGGCTCTCTCAGGAGTTACCAATGGGCGCACGCTTATCTCTGGGGGGCTCACCTTGGCCGTGCTGGTGTTGCCGATCATTGTCATCACCACTTCCGAAGCGCTGCGGGCAGTGCCGCGGGGGCTGCGCGAAGCGTCTTTCGGGGTCGGAGCCACCGGCTGGGAAACCATCCGCCATCAAGTTCTTCCCGTGAGCTTTCCCGCCATCCTCACGGGTTCGGTCCTCGCGGTTGCCCGGGCGTTCGGCGAGTCGGCTCCGCTGCTTTTGGCCGGCGCGGTGCTGTCCAACTTCTTTTCAGCTCCGGCCGGCACCTCCTTCATCTCCCAAGTTGCCGAGCAGAGCTACACGGCCCTCCCCATCATCATTTACAACTGGGCAAGGCAACCGCAAGAGGAATTCGTGGCGCTCACTGCCGCAGGAATCGTCGTGTTGTTAGTCGCGCTCCTGTTGGTCAATGCCGCTGCGATCATTGCTCGAGACCGATTCGAGCGAAAACAGGTTTCGTGAACGACGAGGAGCTAGACATGGCAGACATCAAAGACCGGGTAGCTTCTCGTATCCCAGAAGTGACCAATCGAGAGATCGACCTGCGAGAGGCCCCGCCTCCAGTCTTTCAACTCGAGGATCTTTCGGTCTATTACGGGGCTTTTCTGGCGGTCGCCGACGTGACGCTGGCGGTGTTGGCCAACGAGATCACGGCATTTATCGGCCCTTCGGGGTGCGGAAAGTCAACCATTTTGCGGTGCTTCAACCGGATGAACGACCTCATCGAAACGGCGCGCGTTGAGGGCAAGCTCTCCTATCACGGCGTGGATCTCTACGGCCCGCAGGTAGACCCGGTCGAAGTGCGCCGCCGGATCGGCATGGTTTTCCAAAAGCCCAACCCCTTTCCGAAATCGATCTACGAGAACATCGCCTTCGGTCCCCGTATTGCCGGGCAGCGAAACAACTTGGACGATCTCGTCGAGGAGACACTGCAGCGAGCGGCGTTGTGGGACGAGGTCAAGGACAAGCTCGGTGACTCGGCCCTGGCGCTGTCGGGTGGCCAGCAGCAACGGCTCTGCATCGCTCGGGCCATCGCTACCCAGCCCGAGGTGGTCCTGATGGACGAACCCTGCTCGTCACTTGATCCAATTGCCACGCTCAAGATCGAAGAGCTCATGCAGGAGCTGAAGAAGGAATACACGATCCTGATCGTCACCCACAACATGCAACAAGCGGCTCGAGTCAGCGATCGCACTGCCTTCTTTTCAGTAGACGTCAACGAAAAGGGTCAAAGGACCGGACGGCTGGTGGAACACGACACCACCAACAAGATCTTCACCACACCCAGCCGGCCAGAGACCGAGGCCTACATAACCGGGAGGTTCGGATGAGCGACGTACGCGCTCGTTTCCACAACGAGATGGCGGCGCTGGAGGAGGCGCTGCTGGGAGTGGCCGATCAGGCCGAGATGATGGTGGGCTTGGCGGTGGAGGCGGTTTGCCTGCCTGACATGGATCTTGCGGCCCAGGTCGTCCAGCTCGATGTCAAGATCGACCAGACCTATCTCGACGTGCACAACCGCTGGATGCAGCTCATGGCATTGCAACAGCCGATGGCTGGGGATCTCCGGATGATGTCGGTGCTGCTCCATCTCAACACCACATTGGAAAGAATGGGCGATCAGTGCGTGAACATCGCCAAGATGGCGCAGGTCACTTACGGCTTGCCAAGATCGGAGACGATCATTGCCCATATCCGGGAGATGGGTGACCTCGTCCGTCCGATGATCAGGACGGGGGTGGAAGCTTTGGTGCGTCGAGATCTCGACGAGGCCCGTTTGCTGCCGGCCATGGACGAGCCGGTCGACCGTTTGAATCGCAACATGTACAAAGAGGTGGTCGATTGCGGGCCCGATCCGGAGCTCTTGGAGTGGGCGACGCGGATGATGCTTGTGGCTCGCGCCTTGGAGCGGATTGGTGATCAGGTGGTCGACATCGCCGAGCAGACCGCCTTTCTGCTCACCGGCGATCTGATGGAGTTCAACGATGACTCCTTCTCGGGCGGACAACCACTTGGAGGCTGAACACCAACCGCGGGTATTGGTGGTCGAGGACGAGCTGGCGATCACCGATGCGATTACCTACGCGTTCTCGCTCGAGGGGTTTGCGGTGAGCTCGGCAGCCAACGGGCGGGACGGAGTCGAAGCGGCCCGCCGGCTTAACCCGTCGGTCGTGATCCTCGATGTCATGCTGCCGGGCATGTCCGGGCTCGATGTCTGCCGGCAGATCCGGTCCGAGTCCGATGTCCCGATCATCATGCTCACCGCCCGCGGCAGCGAAGCGGACAAGGTCGCCGGGCTCGAGCTCGGTGCCGATGACTACCTCACCAAGCCCTTCTCGATCCGCGAGCTGGTGGCCCGGGTGAGAGCCCAGATCCGCCGTTCGAGTCGGACCGGCACCTTCTCGGGCAAGAACGAGGTGCTCCGGGGCGGGGCGATCGAGCTCGATGTCGACGCCCACGAGGTGAGGGTGGGGGGAAAACCGATCGAAATTCGGCCCAAGGAGTTCGACTTACTCGAGTCGTTGATGAGGCGGTCGGGCAGGCTAGCCAGCAGGGAAACGCTCATCGATGAGGTCTGGGGAGTGGACCATTTTGGAGGCACTAAGACCCTCGATGTGCACATCAAGCGTCTCCGGGAGAAAGTTGAGCCCGATCCCGGTTCGCCGAGGCATATCGTCACTGTTCGTGGTCTCGGGTACAAGTTCGTCGACCAGCAATAACCTTCGTCGCCGAATGACGATTCGACGATTACGCGCTCGGCGCGCCGACGGGGTCACCCTCGACCAGCTGGACGCTCTCGAATCCCGCATCACCGATAGCGAAGTTCGCCGCGAGCTGTTCGAGTCGGTCCTGCTTGAGGTGCGACAAGGCATCGTGATCGTCGGCTCAGACGATGAAGTCTTGTTCATGAACCCGCAAAGCACGAAGCTCATCCGGCCGGCGACGACGCTTCAGCAGCTGACGCCGCACTCATTGCAGAGCTTGGTCCGGCTTGCGCGCTTCGAGTCCGCCTCGATCGAACAGGAGTTGGAAGTTGGCCGGCCAGCCCGGGCAGTGCAGGCAGCAGCTTCGCCCGTCGAAGGCGGTGGGGTGGTGTTGATCCTCAACGACGTGACCGAGAGTCGCCGGATCGAGGCCGTGAGAAGGGATTTTGTGGCCGCTGCCTCCCACGAGCTCAAGACCCCGGTCTCCTCAATACTGGCCTCCGCAGAAGCCTTGCAATTGGCTCTGGCACACGATCCCTCCGCGGCCAAGCAGTTCGCCGACCGGGTGGAGGCGTCCGCGCGCCAGCTCGCCAACCTCGTCGGCGACCTCCTCGATCTCTCCCGGCTCGAATCCAAACCTGAGTACGACGAGGAGCTGGCTCTGGATGAGGTTGTCGCGGCTGAGGTTGGATCCTTTGCGGAGCGCGCCGAGCAAGCGGGAATATCGCTTCGGACAGAAACGGTGCCCGTCACGGTGCGGGGCTCGCGCTCCGACCTGGGTCTCGCGCTCCGCAACCTCTTGGACAACGCCCTTCGACACTCCTCCTCGGGAGGACAAGTCACCGTTGCTGTTACTCAGATCGAGAATGCGGCCATGCTCGAGGTGATCGATACCGGCGAAGGCATCGCCTCTCGAGAGCTTCCCCGCATCTTCGAACGGTTCTACCGAGTCGACTCCGCCCGATCGCGTGCCACCGGGGGCACCGGCCTGGGGCTTGCCATCGTCCGTCACGTCGTCGAAGCCCACGGCGGCACCATCGAGGTCAGCAGCACCCTGGGCGAAGGCACGACGTTCTCGATCCGCCTCCCCTCTCCCTAACCTCTAACCAAACCTAAGGTTTGCGTGGTGGTATAGCCACCACAATCGCCTTAAGTATCTGAGAAAGGACGCATCAATGAAGACAATAAGCAAGCTCCTGGCCCTCGGCCTTGTGGCCGTGGCCTGCGGCGGCGGCACCAGCGCCACCACCGTCTCATCAGACGGCACCACCGGAACGACCGGCACGGCGACGGGCGAGCTGCCCGATCTCGGCGGCCAGACCGTCACAGTGGCGGTCGAAAATCAATACCTGCCGTTCAACTACATCGACCCCGCGAGTGGCGAAGGCGCCGGCTGGGACTATGACGCATTGGCCGAGATCTGCGATCGACTCAACTGCGTTCCTGAGTTCGTGGCGACCGGGTGGGAAGGAATGATCATTGCCGTCTCCGAGGGCCAGTTCGACATGGCGGCCGATGGCATCACGATCACCGACGAGCGCGCCCAACAGGTCGACTTCTCCGACGGTTACATTTCTGTCGAGCAGCGACTACTGGCGCGCCTTGATGAAGACCGCTTCGCGACCCTCGAAGAGTTTGCCGCCGGTGACTTCATCGTTGGTACCCAGACTGGAACCACGAACTTCGAGACTGCCACGGCCGAATATGGCGAGGATCGTATCACGGGCTTTGCCGACTTCACCCTCGCGATTCAGGCGTTGATCGCCGGTGATGTCGATGCTGTGATCATCGACGACACTGCCGGAGTTGGCTACCAAGGTGAGAATTCCGACCAGCTCCAGCTGCTGGACGGATCGCTTGCCTCTGATGCTCTCGGGTTCATATTCCCGAAGGGCTCCGAGCTAGTAGGTCCATTCAACGCAGCTCTTGCCTCGATGGAGGCCGACGGCACGATGGACGCATTGGCCGAGAAGTTCTTCTCGCCCGCGTTCACCATCACCGTCGACGACATCGGCTAGCCGAACCTACCGGTTGGAAAGAGGGCGCCGAACCGTCACGGTTCGGCGCCCTCTGTTTGAATGCGGCCGGTGCAGGTTCCCGGCGCCTCGGAAATCGAGACCGATCCACTGGGCATCGAGACATCGCAGGAAAGAGGGGAGTTTCCCTATTGGCTCGTCCTCATGCTCCTCATCATTGGCCTCTTTGCCTATCTGACTTTCTTCGATCCCACCTACGCGGGAGCTCGTCGAGCGATTCTGCCGGGTCTGGGCATCACCATTCGGGCAACCCTGATTGCCTTTGTTATCGCCCTGGTCATCGGCCTGATCGCGGGACTGGGCCGTATCGCCCGCAACTCTGTGGTGCGAACCCTGGCCACCACCTACGTCGAGTTCATACGCGGTGTACCGATGTTGGTGTTGATCTTTGCCGTTGCCTTGGTCATCGTCCCGCTGCTGGCAGATGCGCTCGGCTTTAGCAACCGCCTCCCGCAGGAGGCAAGGGCGATAATCGCCCTCGCCCTTATATACGGCGGGTACATCGCCGAGGTTTTTCGGGCGGGCGTGGAGTCGGTTCACCCGGGTCAATTGGAAGCGAGCCGATCGTTGGGAATGCCTCACTCTTCTGCGATGAGACACGTGGTGATCCCCCAGGCGGTTCGCAACGTTCTGCCGGCTTTGGGCAACGACTTCATCTCCATGCTGAAGGATTCATCGCTGCTCTCGGTTCTCGGGGTCACTGAAATCACTCAGCAAGCGAGAATATTCGCCAGCAGCACCTTCCAATTTCGCGAAGGATTCCTGGTGCTCACCTTCCTATACCTCACTATGACCCTTGTGCTCTCGCTCTTGGTCGCGTGGCTGGGCCGGAGGCTGAAACGTGGTTGAGCAGCCGGCGATTGGCGACAACGACCGGGTCGTCGTCCATCGTCTCTCCAAGCGATTCGGCAACGTCCAGGCTGTCGCAGACGTCAACCTGCGAGTCCGGGTAGGCGAAGCCATGGTCATCGTGGGTCCTTCCGGATCGGGCAAGTCAACGGTACTCCGCTGCATGAACCACCTTGAGGTGCCAACCAAGGGTGCGATTTACATCGACGGCGTTCACCTCGAAGACCCCAAGACCGACATCAACGCCGTCCGCAAAGAAATGGGGATGGTGTTCCAGCAGTTCAATCTCTTTCCGCATCTGACGGTGATGGGCAACCTCACCCTCGCCCAGAAAAGAGTCAGGCGCCGATCGCAGAAGGAGGCCGAGGAGATCGGGATGCAGCAGCTGAATCGCGTCGGCATACCCGAGAAGGCAAGAATGAAGCCTGCCCAATTGTCGGGCGGGCAGCAGCAGCGAGTCGCCATTGCCCGGTCGTTGGCGATGAACCCCAAAGTGATGCTCTTTGACGAGCCCACCTCGGCCCTCGACCCGGAGATGATCAACGAGGTGCTCGACGTCATGCGCGAGCTCGCCGCCTCGGGCATGACGATGGTGGTGGTCACCCACGAGATGGGCTTTGCCCGCGAGATCGGCTCCCATCTGGTCATGATGGATGAGGGCCGGGTGGTCGAGGAGGGAAACGCAGCCGAGGTCTTCGCGAACCCCCAGAACGAGCGCACGCGGGCGTTCTTTTCAAAGATCCTCTGAGGAAGATGCCAGATCGCCGGCCTGGCGGCCGGCTGTCAGATATCAGATCGCCCGCCTCTGGCGGGCTGTCAGATCGGAATCTGATGTCTGATATCTGAAATCTGATATCTCCTAGTCTGTTCCTTCGTGGCCATTCTCGACCGGGTGCGGTCTCCCGCCGACCTGCAGCAGCTGACCGACGAGGAGTTGGAAGAACTCTGTACCGAAATCCGCTTCTTTCTGGTTAACAAGATTTCCCAGACCGGCGGCCATCTCAGCCCCAATCTCGGCGTCGTCGAGCTCACTGTGGCGCTGCATCGCTCCTTCGACAGCCCGGTCGATCGCATTCTCTGGGATGTTGGCCATCAGGCCTACGTTCACAAGCTGATCACCGGCCGCCGCGAGGGTTTCAAAACCCTCCGCCGCTATGGAGGCATGTCGGGTTATCCCAGTCGCGAAGAAAGCCCTCACGACTTCATCGAAAATAGCCACGCCTCGACGGCACTTTCCTATGCGCTCGGGCACGCGCTAAGCCACCCGGACTATTGGACCGTCGCCGTCGTCGGCGACGGCGCCCTCACCGGTGGCATGGCCTATGAGGCCCTGAACCACATCGCGGTGAGCCGACCGTCGAAGCTGGTGATCGTCGTCAACGACAACGGACGCTCTTACGCCCCTACCGTCGGCGGTTTGGCCGCTCTCGCCAACCTTGCCCACTACCGGCTCGACCCGCGCTATGAGTGGATAAAACGAACCTTTGGGCGGATGCTGCGTGGTCTCCCGATTGTCGGCGAAACCGCCGACGAGATGGCCAACCGGTTCAAGGAGGCGGTCAAACAGATCGTCGAACCTTCGACCGTCTTTGACACTTTGGGCCTCAAATACTCTGGCCGCATCGATGGCCACGATCTCAACGCTCTCGAGACCACGTTCGCCAACGCGCGGGAATATGGAGAGCCCGTGATCGTCCACGTCATCACCGACAAGGGAAAGGGTTACCCACCTGCGGTCGACGACGAGATCGACAAGCTCCACGGCGTCGGCTCCTTCGATGTGAGCACCGGCCGGGCGCTGAAAGAGGAGCTGAAGTACACCGACATCGCCGGCAGCGCGCTCCTGGCCGAGGCGCGCCGGCATCCGGAGGTGGTGGCGATTTCGGCGGCGATGGTTTCCTCGACCGGCCTGCAGCAGATGGCTGCCGAGATGCCCGATCGGGTTTTCGACACCGGTATCGCCGAGCAGCATTCGGTCGCTTTGGCCGCGGGGATGGCGATGGCCGGACAGCGGCCGGTGGTGGCGATCTATTCGAGCTTCCTTCAGCGAGCCTTCGATCAGATTGTCACCGATGTTGCTCTGCACAACCTGGCTGTCGCCTTTTTGATCGACCGGGCGGGGATCACCGGACCGGATGGCCCCTCTCATCATGGAGTGTTCGATCTTTCCTACCTGCGGATGGTTCCCAACCTTGTGGTCGGGGCGCCGGCCGACGCCACCGAGCTGGCCGGGATGATTGCCACGGCGGTGACACATGACGGTCCAATCGCCATTCGTTTCCCGAAAGCCGCGGCCTCCTCCCTGCCGACGCTTCCCAGCACTCCGATACCGATCGGGGAATGGGAGCTGTTGAGCGAAGGAGAAGACGTGCTGATCCTTGCGAGCGGACGACTCGTCGAGACTGCCGAGAAGGCGGCGACCGAGGCAGCGACCCATGGGATTTCGGTCGGGGTCGTCAACGCCCGCTGGATCAAGCCCCTTGACGATCGCCTCGTGTCCTGGGCGGCATCGGCGCGGGCGATCATCACCCTGGAGGACAACGTCATCGCCGGCGGGTTTGGAGCGGCGGTGATGGAGGAACTGTCAAAGGTAGGGATGGCCGGGAAGGTGAGAATTCTCGGCATTCCCGACCGGTTCCTCCCGGCAGGATCGGTCGACGAGCTGCTTGCTGAGATCGGCCTCGACACAGACGGGGTGACCCGCTCCATCCTGGCCCTCGTCGCGGGAAGTTAAAACTCCAGAATTCCGGACTCGGGGGTCAGCGTTGGGGCCGCGGCCACCAACGTGACCATCCGCGGTGGAAGCTCCGAGGCGTCGGACGGATCGAAACTCGGTGTGTTCGCGGGAACCTCGACTTCTTCAATCAATCGAGAAGCCACACGACTGCTCGTTGTCACTGCTTCCTCCGCGAGGATGGCCGGCTGCGGTCGCATGCTTGTGAACACCACTGCTACCAGCACCACCACCACGCCGGCATGGAGGACAGGTCGAAACACCGGCCGTCGCCAGCGATCGACCAGCTTTCGGGCTAGGTGAGGCCGGTGCGGAGGGTTGCGTTTCATCTCGGAGCGGAGCTCGCCTTCCAATTGATCGACGAACGCGTCGAGGTTCGGTGGCCGAGGCTGGCGAAACCGGGGGGTGTCAGTACGCATGACGGACCCCAGGCTCCAAGCTCGGTTCGAGGATCTGGCGCAGGTGATGGCGGGCGCGGCTCAGCCGCAAACGGACCGCGTTCGGCGTCAGGTTGAGTGCCTCGGCGACCTCACTTGGGCTGAGCCCGTCGTAGGCCACAAGCTCGATCACTTCTCGTTCACCGGCGCTCAGTCGCGCCAAAGCCGCCTCGAGGGCCGGACGCTGACGAGCAGCATCGATGGCGGAGGCGACCGCGTCGTCCTCGGAAGCAGTAAATAGGAGGTGGCTGTTGGTGCTCTTGACCAGCAATCGAAGGACGCCGGCGCGTCGGCGTCGCTGCTTGGCCAGTACCCGGCGGGCAATTCCGAAGAGCCAAGGGAGCGCGGTTTCATTCGCGGGGATATAGCGACCGGCGGCCTGCAGGGCCACGAGAAACGTTTCCGCGACCAGGTCACCAACATCTTCGGGGTGGGCACACCGTCTCACCGAGTAAAGGGTTATCGCCCCGACATGGCGGCGAAAGAAGCACGCGAAACTATCGGCGTCGCCTCGTGACATCGCCTCCAAGAGAACGGCATCGGCCGGATCGGTCATCAACCTTGTAAACGTTCTATGCATGATCCTGCCAAAATCATTCTTGCGTAGATCAGTGGCCCCCCAAATCGATCGACTTGGCCGGGGTTTTTACGCAGGAATGGAGTGAGAATGAAATTGAGACTGATAGCAGCGCTGGCGGCAGTGTTTTTGCTCGCCGCCTGTACCCAAGCCGCAGACACAACAACAACCGTGGGCACGCCGACAACCGCGGATGGCGGCGTCACCACCACCGCCGACACCGGTGGAAGCACAGTCCCGGCTGGCGAAACCACGACCACCGGCGCCACCGGCGATGGCCTCCTGGCTGAGGTCCAGGCGCGGGGCTCGGTCCGATGCGGAATCAACGAAGCGGTGCCGGGTTTCGGTTTCCTCGAAGCCGACGGAACCCGTTCGGGCTTTGACATCGATTTCTGCCGCGCCGTGGCAGCGGCGATCTTTGGTGATCCCGAAGCGGTCGAGTTCGTGCCGCTAACCGCCCAGCAGCGCTTCACCGCCCTGCAGGCGGGCGAGATCGATGTCCTCATCCGCAACACCACCTACACCGCCAGCCGGGACGGCGGTGAAGGGGCGACCTTCCTCAGCACGACCTTCTACGACGGCCAAGGCATGATGGTCCGAGCCGACTCCGGATTTACCGTGCTGGAGGATCTCGCCAATACGGCCATCTGCGTTTTGTCAGGCACGACAACGGAGTTGAACCTGGCCACCCGCTTTGTCGATATCCCCTACGAGCCGCTGACCTTCGAAGAGAACGACGTGCTCCAAGAAGCATTCGTGGCCGGCCAATGTGACGGGTGGACCTCGGACAAGTCCCAGCTCGCCGGTGTCCGCTCGGCCTTTCCCGAAGGACCGGACGCATTGGTGATCCTGGAAGAAACCTTCTCCAAGGAGCCCTTGGGCCCGGCGGTACGCGACGGGGATTCCCAATGGGCACAAATCGTCGACTGGGTTGTCAACGTGACCATCATCGCCGAGGAACTCGGCATTGAGTCGGGCAACGTCGACACTTTCGCCGATACCGAGAACCTCGAGATCCGGCGGCTGCTCGGTCTGGAGATCGAGTCCGACGAGGGCGTCGCGGTCTTTAACGCAGGTCTTGGGCTCGATCCGGGATGGCCCGCCGACGTGATCACCGCGGTGGGCAATTATGGCGAGATCTTCAACCGCAACGTTGGTCCCGACTCTCCCCTAGGCCTCGAGCGCGAGCTCAATGCCCTCTGGACCGAGGGCGGTCTGATCTACGCCCCACCCTTCCGCTAATCGTCGAAGGGAGTGCCGGTGGCCACCGGCACTCCCTTCTCACCATTGATGACCCCGGCTCGACCGCCCTTCTGGCGCAATGTCAAGGTGCTGCGGGCGGTGATCCAGATCATCGCCCTCCTCGGCGTTGGCGTGGTCGTCTATGTGCTGTTTTTCAACGTCACCAACAATCTCCGGGCGCGCGGGATCCGCACCGATTTCGAGTTTCTCGATCAGCCGTTTGGGGTGAGGATTGCTGGCTCGGATCTCAGTCCGGGTGCACCAGTGCGGGCCGCGCTGATCAATGGGGTCAAGAACACCTTGGCGCTGACCGTGGTTGGGTTGCCCTTGCTGACGATCCTGGGTGTCCTCGTTGGGGTTGGTCGTCTTTCCGCTAACTGGCTGGTTTCAAAGGTCTCCACGGTCTATGTCGAGATCCTGCGGAATCTGCCTCCGCTCCTGCTGATCGTGTTCGCGTTTCAGGCGGTGATCTTGCGCCTACCTCCCGCCCGCAGCCCAGTTACGCCGTTTGGGTGGTTCGTAATCAGCAATCTCGAGACGCACGTGCCCGGTTTTCGGGCCGGCGAGGGATACGCGACTTTCATTTCGATCGTGGGGTTGGCGTTGGCGGTCGGCGCTTTGGTTTGGTGGTGGCGCACCCGCGTCCAGCAGGAAGCCGGGGCTCCCCACCATCGTTGGGCGTGGAGCCTGGGATTGGTGGCCGTGGTGGCGACAATTGCTTATCTCGTCATTGGACGCCCGCTCACCATCACGTTGCCCGTTCTCACCGGACGAGTTGTGGACGGTGGATTCCGCGGGTTGGGAGCATTCTTCGCGGTGATGGGAGCCCTGGTCTTGTACACCTCGTCACACGTAGCCGAGATCGTGCGCGGCTCGATCCAGGCGGTTCCCAAAGGTCAAACCGAAGCCGCTTCGGCGCTGGCGTTGTCGGGGTTCCAACGACTCCGCTTCGTCGTTCTTCCGCAGGCCCTGCGGACGGCCCTGCCGCCGGTGATCAACCAGTACCTCAACTATGTCAAGAACACCTCGCTCGCCATCGTCGTCGGATTCGCCGAAGTGACGCTGATCGCCTTCCAGGCGATTGGCAACGGCCAGCCGGCACCGCAGGTGATCATCACCCTGATGGCCGCCTATTTGGTGTTCAGCCTGGTGATCTCTCTCATCATCAATGTTTTGAACCGTCGATTGAGAATGGTGACCCGATGACGATCGTCGTCTCCCGGCGGAGGACAGCCTGGGTCAGGAAGAACCTCTTCGGTGGTGTGTGGAGCTCTCTCGTCACCATCGGGCTGGGCCTCACCATCGGCTATGTCGCGTTCCAACTGATTCGATTCCTGGCCACTTCCGACTTCACCATCTTGCGCCGGAACCTTGCCTTGTTCATGGTCGGCAGCTTCCCGCGCCCAGAACTCTGGCGAGTAGGTACGGCGGTCCTAATCCTGGCCCTGGCCGCGGGCGTTGCCGGGGGGCTGATCAATTCCTCCGCCCGTCGCCGCGCCCACCAGGCCGATCTACCGGTGCCTGCGCCTCCCGGACCTCGCTCATTGGTCAACGGTTTCCGCCGGTTTTGGCCGCTGGCGTTTCTCATCGCCGTGTGCCTGCTGCTCACAGAAACGGTTACCCCGACGATCCTGGTGCTCGGTGCGATCGGGCTCCTCGTCGCCTCTTCGTGGATGGTGGCCCGGCTCCCCTACAGCCGATGGTCGTGGTCGCTGGTGGTTGCTGCGCCCGTTGTCGCCTATCTGGTCCTCAGCGCGTCCGGCCTCGGTTGGGACCAATGGGGCGGCTTCATGCTCAACATCTTTCTCACCGTCGCTGGCATCCTCTTCGCCTTCCCGATTGGGCTGTCTCTTGCGCTCGGTCGGCGGAGCTCGCTCCCGATCGTACGGACTTTCTCCGTTGCCTACATCGAGCTCTTCCGAGGAGTGCCGCTCATCACCTTGCTGCTCCTGGGAGTGTTCGCACTGCGACTCTTCTTGCCCTCCCAGCTCAATCCCTCGAGCGTCACCCGGATCCTTGTCGCCATCACCATCTTCGAGGCCGCCTACATCGCCGAGGTGATTCGAGGTGGACTGCAGAGCTTGCCACCTGGGCAAGTGGAAGCCGCGTCATCGCTCGGCTTGTCGCCCTGGCAGACGACCCGGCTGATCGTCCTGCCGCAGGCTTTGCGCGCCACCATCCCGGCGATGGTCGGTCAGTTCATCAGTCTCTTCAAGGACACCACGCTCGTCGCCGCGGTGGGGCTGAGCGACATGCTCAACACCTCGAGTATCGCCACCTCGCAGCCGGACTTCAACGCCCGCGGGCTGGCCCGGATCACTTTGCCATTTGTCGCCCTGGCCTTTTGGGCCGGCTCGTACACGATGTCGCGCGAGGCTCGCCGCCTCGAGCGACGGCTCGGGATAGGAGAGAGATGACCGACCCCAAGTCGCAACCGATGATCCAGTTAGAGAAGGTCGACAAGTTCTTTGGATCCTTCCAGGCGTTGCAGGACATTGACCTCGTCGTCGGGCGGACGGAAGTGGTGGTGGTCATTGGGCCCTCCGGATCGGGCAAGAGCACGCTGATCCGCTGCATCAACCGTTTGGAGAAGCACGACGCCGGCCGAGTCATCGTCGACGGGATCGAGCTCACCGACGACGTTCGCAACATCCAGGACGTTCGCAAAGAGACCGGGATGGTGTTTCAACAGTTCAATCTCTTCCCGCATCTCTCGGTCCTCGACAACGTCACGCTGGCACCGCGCCAGGTGCGCCGGCTGGGGAAGGACGAAGCCGAGAAGCTGGCGATGAAGATGCTGACCAGGGTCCGGATACCCGAACAGGCTCGCAAGTTCCCCGGCCAGCTCTCGGGCGGTCAGCAGCAGCGGGTCGCGATCGCCCGATCGTTGGCCATGCAACCCAAGATCATGCTCTTCGACGAACCCACCTCCGCCCTCGATCCCGAGATGATCAAAGAAGTCCTCGAGACGATGGAAGAGCTCGCCGCCACCGGCATGACGATGATCGTGGTCACCCACGAGATGGGCTTCGCCCGGGCAGTCGCCGACCGCGTGGTTTTCATGGCGGACGGCCAAATCGTCGAGGTTGGCACCCCCGAACACTTCTTCACGAGCCCCGAGGAGGAACGCACCAAACTCTTCCTCTCCCAAATCCTTTGACTCGCCCTTGGGCACTCGTCATGGGAGTCCTGGTTGTCGCGTGCTCGCGGCCCGGAGCCGAGCTGCGAGCGGTCACGACCACAAGTCCGCCCGCGACGACCCGCGCGCCCACAACAACCACGAACGCACCCACGACGACGGCGATGCCGACCACGACCGTGCCCGAGAAAGGATGGCTTGTGATCCACGGGGCCGGCGATGTCAACCTCGATCCCTCTTACATCCCCGCCCTCGCCGAGCGAGGCTACGAGTGGGCCTGGAGTGGGCTGGGCGGGCTCTTCCTCGACGACAACCTCACTGTCATCAATCTCGAATGCTCGCCGTCAGCTCTCGGAGTAGCGGAACCTAAGGCGTTCACCTTTCAATGCCCCGAGGGCATGGCAGAAATGGTGGCCGCCGGCGTCGACGTCACCAACCTCGGCAACAATCACTCGCAGGACTTTGGCAAGGAGGCGATGCTCGACGGTCGTCGACGCCTCCTAGAGGCTGGCCTCGATCCGGTCGGAGCCGGGGTCGATGCGATGGAGGCGACAGGCTTTGCCCGCTTCGAGGTCGAGGGGTGGAAAGTGGCGGTTCTTGGGTTCGGTGGGGTTCGGCCCCATGACGGTTGGATCGCGACCAACGAACAACCTGGCATGGCCGACGGCGACACCCTCGAAACCATGATCGCGGCGGTGATAGCGGCCGAAGAGTGGGCAGACTGGATCGTCGTGGCAATTCACTGGGGAAAGGAGCTTGACTTTGAACCGAGGCCCGACGACATCGAGCGAACCCGAGCAATGATCGAGGCCGGCGCCGACGTGGTGTTTGGGCATCATGCTCACCGGCTGCAGCCGTTCGAGCTCGTAGGCGAGCGGCCGGTTTTCTGGGGTCTCGGCAATTTCGTCTGGCCACGCCTTTCTGACGCAGGGGCGGAATCGGCAGTCGGCCGGGTAGTGATCTCGCCCGGCGGCGACATCAACGGTTGCCTGGTCCCAGCAGAAATCGAGAGCTCGGGCCATCCGGTGCTGACAGCCGAACCGGCTTGCGACGTGGGCCTTTGAACCGCCGTCGCAATGTCGTCCTCGTCGTCCTGGCCCTCGGAGGATCGCTCGGCGCGGCCTCCTACTTCGCCGCTTCCGACCTTCCGCCGCTCGCGCTAGCCGCCGCTTCGACGACACTCCCGCCGACGACGACCAGTCGACCGACAACGACCCTGGCCGCCACCACCACCCTCGTTCCAACGACAACCGTCCCTCCTCGGCAGGCGGGCACGGTGCCAGGGTTCACGGTCGGTCAGCCGTGGGGCTCGGTCAACGGCCTCACCATGTTCCGCGGCAACCCCACTCGCACTTACTACGGGCAAGGGCCACTCCCAGCTAACCCGTCCATCGCCTGGAGCTACCCCGGTGATGGCTTGTTGTGTGGCTCATCGTCGGTGGCGGGCGTCACTAGCCAGTGGTGCGGCAGCGGCTGGACCGGCCAGCCAGTGGTGTGGGAGCGACCCGACGGCAAGACCGAGGTGATCTTCGGCGCCTACGACAAGGCGGTCCACTTCCTCGACGCTGACACCGCCGAAGAGTTGCGCCCCGACTTCGTCACGGGCGACATCATCAAAGGCTCGGTAACGCTTGACCCCGATGGTTTCCCGCTGCTCTATTTCGGATCGCGCGACAACAAGCTCCGCATAGTCGCGCTCGATCGAGAAAGTCCCACCGAGTTGTGGAGCCTCGACGCTGATGCGGTCGATGGGATCTGGAATGACGATTGGGACGGGAACCCGGTGGTCATCGATGACATCCTCTACGAGGGCGGCGAGAACGGTTGGTTCTTCGCCGTCAAGCTCAATCGTGCTCTTGGCGGAGACGGCTTGGTTACGGTCGCTCCTGAGATCGTTTTTTCAACACCCGCCTGGACGAGCGAGCTGCTTGCTGACGTCGGACGCAACGTCTCGATCGAAAGCTCCGTGATGGTCCATGACCAGGTCGCGTACCTGGCCAACTCGGGCGGCCGGGTGGTCGGCTTTGACGTGTCCGATGTTGCCAATGGGAATGCCCCGGTCGCATTCGATTACTGGGTGGGCGATGACACCGATGCCACCCTTGTCTCTGACGCCGAGGGAATGATCTATGTGGCGGTCGAGGAGGAGCGCAAGAACACTCGCAGCGGGGAACTTGGCCAGCTGATCAAGCTGGACCCCAGCGTCGATGACCCGTATGTCTGGGGAATCAAGGTCCCGGGCGGCGATGACGTTGGTGGCTTATGGGCGACTCCGGCGATCGGCTTCGGGATGGTTTACGCGTCCACCCAGCCGGGTGATCTGCTTGCGGTCGATGCCGTCTCTGGTGAGGTGACTTGGTCCGAGGAGATCGGTTGGCATTCCTGGTCGTCACCGGTGATCGTCGGCGACGAGCTCCTCGTGGCCACCTGCACCGGCGAGGTACGGGCCTATTCACTCGCTAACCCTCGCCAACCGGTTCTGTCCTGGAGCTTCAAGCTCTCCGAGTCATGCATCGAGTCGACGCCTGCGGTTTGGAAAGGCCGCATCTACGTCGGCGTCCGCGACGGCAAGTTCTACGCCATCGGCTAAAGCGTGATGTCGTCCCAGCTGTTGTTTTCGGCGACGTCGAGCACTGTCCAGGCCATCGCCACCGCGCCGTCGATCATTGCCGCGTGTCCCGCCTCGGTGACGGTGGCGGCGGCGAACTCGGGCTGGTGATTCACCGCCGGCAGCGAGTCGATGCTCAACATCGGATGAATCGAGGGCACGACCTTGGACACATTGCCCATGTCGGTTGAACCCGAGGATGAGGGTGGAAGGTCCGAACCGCGCAGCATGTGGCGGCCAAGCGATTTCGAGTTGGACACGAAGTAGTCCGCCAGGAGATCATTGCTGAGCATGTCCTCATAGGTGTGGCCGACGTAATCAAACTCAACTTTGCAACCGGTGGCGGTGGCCGCGGCTTCGAAACAAGCGAGTACTCGCGGCAGCAGAATGTCGAGCCGGCCCTGCTCCGGAGCACGGACGTACCAAGACGAACGAGTGAACGAGGGGATGATGTTGGCGGCCTCGCCGCCGTGGGTGATGATCCCGTGGACCTTGTCTGTCGGCTCGAGTTGTTGACGCAAAGTCGCGACGTTGACATAAGCCTGAACGAATGCGTCAAGCGCATTGACCCCGAGCCACGGATATGCCGAGGCGTGAGCGTCCTTGCCGCGGTAGAGCACATCGACATGAGCGACCGAGATGATGTTGGGATCGACGACATCGTGGGTGGAGGGATGAACCATCATCGAGAAGGCCGCGTCCGCGAAGGCGCCGGCGTTGATCAAGTCCACCTTGCCGCCGAACTTTTCCTCTGCCGGGGTGCCCAGCACGACGACTCGAAAGCCGAGTTCGTCTGCTGCCGTTAGCAACCCGACGCCGGCGCCGAGAGCTGAGGTGGCGATGATGTTGTGGCCGCAGGCGTGGCCGACGCCGGGGAGCGCGTCGTACTCGGCGCAGATGACAACCTCGGGCCCGCTGTTACCTGCCCGCGCCACGAACGCCGTCTCGAGCCCGTAGGCGGGAAACTCGACCTGGAAACCGTTGTCGCTCAGGAATTGCGCCAATCGGGCAGAGCTCTCGCGCTCCTCGTACGCAACTTCGGGGTTCTCGTACATCCATTGGCTGATCTCGACGAGAGCGTCGCGGTGGCCTTCGATTGCAGTACGGGCGGCGTCTTTGTGGCTCATCCGGCCACCCTACCGCTTGGCGAAATTGGACGGCGCTCGCGTCCCGTGACAACGAGCCCGACTACCACTAGCGCCACTCCACCGAGCTGAAGGGGCGACGGGGTCTCGGCAAAGATCAGCCGTCCGAGGATGACAGAGGCGACCGGCTGGATCGTCAGCAGAACGGAAGTGACAGCAGCCGGAAGTCGGGGGAGGCCGATGCTGATCAGCAACCAGCCGCCGGCATGGACACCGACACCGAGCAAGAGCAGCCAGCCATGTGCGGGCCAGGTCAGCCGGAGATCGATTTCGCCCAGCAGCCAACCAGCGCATAACGAAGCCAGGCCGGCCGCGGCCGTGGCTACGAGCAATGGCCCGCCTGGACGTCGATCATCGCGGTTGGCGCTCCGTTGCACGAGGATGAACCCGGCGTACGAGAGACCGGTCGTGGCTCCAAAGATCACGCCGAGTCCGGGATTTCGCCCGTAGGCAGCTCCGCCGATCCCTGAGATCAGCACGACACCGAGCACGACCAAGGCCACCGACCAGATCAGAGCTGGTCGCAGCCGCTCACCGAGGACCAACCAGGCGATGAGGGGGACGAAGATCACCTGGGTGTTGCCGAGGACGGTGGCGAGACCGGCGCCGACCTCCTCGATCGCGTGATGCCAGAACAAGAGGTCGGCGCTGAAGAAAAGGCCCGCGATCATTGCCAAGCCGATCACGCGCCGATCCATCGGACCATGAGCTCGCTGCTCGCGCCGGGCGATCAGTAGTAGCAATGGAAGTGCATAGAAACAACGAAAGACGGCGGCGGTAGCGGGGGTCACCTCAGCCAGACGAAACAGGATCGCCGAAGTGGCGATCACCAACGCCCCCAATATCGCAGCCAGGGCCGGACGGTCGGCCAGGTACCCGGAGCCCTTCGGCGGTCCTTCTATCTTGGACTGATGCATCGCGTTGGCTCGATATTGGTCGCCTTGGCGGTCGCGGCCTGCGGTTCGGCGCCCGGTGTCACCACCAGCGTCGTTGCTACAACGTCAGTCGACCCAGGTTCGACGACTTCCACGGCCGCTCCACTGGTCGAGTGCCCCCCCCTCGAGTATCAAGTGACCGAGCTTCCGACCCGGGTGACGGGCGAGGCATCCGACCTCGGCGACATCGAGCTCGACGAGTTCACGGCCATTGGCGGCACTCGCTCAGTGTTCTGGGTTACGAGCGACGGGACCCTGGCGATCGCCCTCATCAGAGGAACGCTTCCTCCCGCCGACTGGCCCGGGGAGCGGGGTCAGGTAGACGTCGCCGGAACCGACGCCGTGGTCGGTCCTTTCGACGACGGGAAGTGGGTCGCGGCTTGGTTCGAGGGCGACGGGTCGGACCGCTGCGACCACTACACGATGGTCTTCTATCCCCCGGTGGAGAGCTTCGAGGTTGAGTCAACGTTGCGCGGCATCACCACAACTGAAACCTAAGGTTTGCGTGGTGGCTATGCCACCACGATTGCCTTCAGAATCGGGGACAACCATCTAGGCACGAGCCCTTCCATGACTCATGCTGGGTGGATGATCACTCCCGCCGAACTCAAGACCTATGAACTCGCTGGCTGTCAATCCGGATACGTGACCCGTCGTCAAGCCATCGCCTGTGGAATGAGCCCAGCATCTATCCGCCACCGCACCGAGTCGGGCCTTTGGAAATCGGAGTCTCCGGGGCTGTACCTCATTCCTGGTTTCGATAACACCGTGAGGGGCCAGCTCGCCGCTGCTTGTGCCGCGTTAGGAGCCGTCGTTTCCCACGAATCGGCCGCCGAGATCCACGATCTTCCGCGCGTTCGACGCGGGCTGGCGGTCGTCACCGTCAGGGTCCGACGGACCCATCGCTTTCCCGACGTCATCGTGCACCAATCCACCGACCTCGGTCCTCAATACGTCATCGAGATCCAGGGCCTAGCTGTTACGACCATCGTTCGCACCGTCATCGACCTGGCGAGCCAGATGAAACCGCATCAGATCGGGCCGATCGTCGATCGGATCATCGTGGACAAGCGAGCAACGCTCGACGCCATTTGCACAGAGGTCATGAACCTGACGAGACGGGGCAAACCCGGGATGCGCACAATGGACAAGGTTCTGGAGCTGCGAGTCGGCGAGACACTCGTGGGAGATAGCGAGCTCGAGTTGCTGACCCTGCGCTTCCTTTCCGACTCGGGTTTCCCCGAGCCGGTAGTCCAGTTCCCGTTGCCGTGGAGGCCAATACGTCCGGGAAGGGTCGACTTCGCCTATCCGCTGTGGCGTCTGATCATCGAGGTCGACGGTCGAGCGTGGCACTCGACCTTGGAGGCGTTCGAAACCGATCGGCTGCGCGACAACCACGCCTTGCTGGCGGGATGGCGGGTTCTCCGGATCACATATCGAATGCTCAAGGACCAACCGGAGCTGGTTCGGAGCATGATCCAGCGCGCCATCGAGAGCGCGCCAGTCATTCTTTAGGTGATTTTGGTGGCTATGCCACCACGCATACCTTAGGTTTGGGAAGTGGTTAGGGCTTGTCGCGGAAGAGCTCGCCGGCGGCGGCCAGTGCGCCCATGGCGACTGTCGAGTCCATCGGCAGGAAGATCTTGGTCGCCTGACCGTTGGCGACAACCTGCAATGCCTCCAGGTACTTGATGGCGACCAGATCGGGGGTCGGGTTACCCGTGTGGATGGCCTGGTACACCCTTTCGATCGCCGCGGCTTCACCTTCGGCGACAGTCTCTTTTTGATAGCGGTCCGCATCGGCTACCAACTTGATGGAGGCGGCTTGACCCTCGGCCTCGATGATCGAGCTCGTCTTGACGCCTTCCGCGTGAAGGACTCGAGCTGTCTTTTCACCTTCTGCTTCCGTCACGACGGCTCGTCGAAGGCGCTCGGCCTTCATCTGCCGGTGCATGGCTTCGGTGACGTCGGCCGGCGGCTCGATTCGCTGGATCTCAACCCGCACCACCCGCGTACCCCACTTGTCGGTGGCGTCGTCGAGGATTGCCCGCAGCTTGGCATTGATGATGTCTCGGCTGGTCAGGGCAGTGTCGAGGTCGAGGTCACCGACCACGTTGCGGAGGTTGGTTTGCGCCAGCTTTGTGACCGCCAGCGAGAAGTTTTGGACGTTGTACTTCAGCTTCACCGGGTCGGTGGCTTCGAAGTAGATGACGGCGTCGACTGTCACCACGACGTTGTCCTTGGTGATCACCTCTTGGGGGGGAACATCGACCACCTGCTCGCGCATGTCGACTTTCGCCAGCCGCTTGACAAACGGCATGACCCAGCGCAGGCCGGATTCGACCGTCTTCTCGTAGCGACCGAGAAACTCCACCAGCCCTCGCTCGAACGGTCGCACCACCCGAAAGCCGGTGGCGGCGATCAAGATCAAAGCGAACGCGACCACTGCAAAGAGCAGCACCAACGCACTGTTGTCCATTACCGATGTTCCTTCCTTCTGACCTATGACCTATGACTGCAATGGAGTCACAACTAGCCGTGACCCGGTGACTTCACGCACGATGACCTGACTTCCCGCCGGAATGGGCTGATCGGATATGGCCCGCCACTCTTCACCGCCGATCCGGACGATGCCGGAGGAGGACAACGGGTCGATCGCTTCGAGGACGATGCCCCGGGTGTTGGCCCAGCGATTGGCGCCCACCGACTGAGGGGCAGCCTCGTCCTGCCGTTTGATGAAGCGTCGCAGATAAACCATGGCGACGAGCGAGACTCCAAAGAACACCAACCACTGGGCCATGATCGAAACCCCGATCCAAGACAGGATCGCGGCAGCGGCCGCCCCGATGGCAAAGGGCAGGAGGAAGAATCCGGCCGTGAAGATCTCGCCGAGCCCCATCACTATTGCAAAGCCCGTCCATAGCCATCGCCAAACTTCGTTGTCCACGCTTGCATCTCCTTCGGATACGGCGACTGCGACGACGAGGGCGACGATCCCCAAGCCGTAGAGGGTCATTTCTCGTTGCCGGGCACGACGATTGGCGCGCTCGCCAGTGGCTACTTCCGTCCATGCCTGCCGGGGGGCTCGCGACCGATATTCGGCGGCCCAGTTCTCGGCGAACTCGCCGACATCTGATCCGACCACCCGGTCTGGAGGATTGCCGGCGGAGGTCGTCTCCCGCAGGTGCTCGGCTAGCTGGTCCCTCATCTCCGCGATGACACCACTCGACAGTCCGGTCTCGCGCCAGTAGCGCACACATTCGGAGAGGATGCGGGCTATCGCCCCCTGGTCAGTCATGCTGGGCTCCGTTGATCACGCCGTTGACTCCGGCGGCAAGTGCATTCCAGTCAGAGATCCAGGCCGACAAAGTCAAGGTGCCGGCCGCCGCCAACCGGTAGTACTTGCGGGCGGGACCACCACCCGATTCGACCAGATATCCCTCGACGAGGCCCTGGCGCTGCAGCCGCGACAGCAGCGGATAGATGCTGCCCTCCGAGGCGAGATGGAGCCCCCGCTCCTCGAGCTTCTTGGCCATCTCGTACCCGTAGGTTGGCTGCTCGGCGACCAGCGCCAAGAGACACATGTCGAGCACTCCTTTCAGCAACTGACTGCTATGTTCTTGCCCGGTTTGGCTAGGTACCATGCGTGGCATGATACCCGTCGAGGCTGAGTAGTCAAGCGAGGGCCTAATGGCGTCGCAGGCTGTCGCGGATCTCGCGCAGGAGCACGATGTCTTCGGTGGGAGCGACAGGCACCTCGCCCGCCGGCTTCTTCATCCGGTTGTAGGCCTTGACTACAAGGAACATCACCCACGCCACGA
>Ga0180121_10000059_pt1 | contig 34929 bp, 36 predicted proteins | sample AntDrymUQ5402106_2_FD_129676 | JGI IMG/M metagenome (GOLD analysis project Ga0180121, IMG submission 129676) | Polar desert sand microbial communities from Dry Valleys, Antarctica - metaG UQ540 (21.06) (version 2) (version 2) | ecosystem: Environmental > Terrestrial > Soil > Desert | place...
AATCCACGACCCTCCGGGCGGCCTTCTTGCCTACACCTGGGACCACGCTGAGCGCATCGGCGTCACCGGCGATCACCGCTCGCCGGAGCGCATCGGCGCTCATGGCCGACAGGAACGACAACCCGGCCTTGGGGCCAACGCCGGTCACGCCCGTGAGCAGGTCGAAGAGCTCACGTTCGTCGGTGCTCGAGAACCCGTAGAGCGTCATCGAGTCGTCGCGAACGACCATGCGCGTGTGCACCCGGGCACTCTTGCCGGCCGCCGGAAGCCGGCTCACGACCGAGGTCGGCACCGACACTTCATAGCCGACGCCGCCCACCGCGAGCACGACGCTGGTCGCGCCCTTCTCGACGACCTGACCTTCGAGGAAGGAGATCACCGGGCGGCTCCGATGCGCGCGGCGGCCCGCAGGCGCGCGCCGACGAGGTGCGTGAGAGCGACCGCGGCAGCATCGACCGCGTCGGGCTTCGACGGCAGGCCCCGGAAGCCGTGCACGCGCTCGAGGGCGTCGCGCACCTGACGCTTGTCGGCGTTGCCGGCGCCGGTCACCGCACTCTTGACCTCGGTCGGGCTGTACTCCTCGACGACGAGCCCGGCCTCGGCGGCAACCACCATCACGGCGCCGGTCGCTCGCGCGACCGTGAGCGCGCTGACCTGGTTCCGGTTGAAGGCGACACGCTCGACCGCCACGCTGACCGGCCGGTGCGTCGCGATCGCGGCGCGGACGGCTTCGGCGAGGGATCGCAGACGCTGGGCTTCGGGCTCATCGGCGCCGGTCGTGATGGTGTCGGCCCACACGAGGGTGGGGCGACGGCCGTCGCGAGCGACCGCGGCGAGGCCAAGGTTCGCCACGCCTGGGTCCACGCCGAGCACGCAAGAATCGAACATCTGTTCGCGCAGCTTACGGCGACCCTCGGCGCTGGGCAAACACCGGCCGGGTAATCACAGCGAGGCCATGACCTCTTCGGGGATGTCGAAGTTCGCGTAGACGCTCTGCACGTCGTCGAGGTCCTCGAGCGACTCGATCAGGTTCAGCACCTGCTTGGCTTCACCGCCGTCGACCGGGATCGTCGACTGGGGCACCATGGAGATCTCCGCGGAGATCGCCTCGACGCCGGCGGCTTCCAGCGCGTCACGAACCTGCTTGAAGGCGGCCGGATCGCTGATGATGTCCCACGAGCTCTCGGAGTCGCGCAGGTCCTCGGCGCCGGCTTCCATGACGATCTCGAGCAGGCGCTCCTCGTCGGGCGCCATGGCTTTGTCGACCACCACGACACCTTTGCGCGTGAACATGAAGGCCGTCGAGCCCGTCTCACCGAGGTTGCCGCCGTTGCGTGTGAACGCGTGGCGGACCTCCTGAGCTGTGCGGTTGCGGTTGTCGGTGAGCGCCTCCACGTAGAGCGCGATGCCACCTGGCGCGTACCCCTCGTAGCTGATCTCGTCGTATCGCGCGCTGCCGTCGTCGGCGCCGGTGCCCCGCTTGATCGCGCGCTCGATGTTCTCGGTCGGCACCGAGAAGCTCTTGGCCTTCTCGACCGCCGAGGCGAGCGTCATATTGGCGGCGACGTCACCGCTGCCACCCTCACGGGCCCCGACCTCGATCGCGCGCAGCAGCTTCGCGTACTGATTCGACCGCTTCGTGTCGTTCGCGGCCTTCTTCCGCTTGATGGTGGCCCATTTCGAGTGCCCGGACATGCGGAGCCCCCTCGTCTCGGCTCAGAGCTTCTCGAGCAGGTAGCGGTGCAACCCCGTCTCGCCGATCAGCTCCGGATGGAACGATGATACGAGCAGGTTCCCCTGCTCGAGCACGACCGCCGTGCCCTCGTGCTCGGCCAGCACCCGCACACCCTCGCCGATATCGGTGATGCGTGGCGCCCTTATGAACACCCCCCGCACGGCGTGATCGATCCCCTCGACCTCGACGTCTGCCTCGAACGATTCGGCCTGACGTCCGTACGCGTTGCGCTCGACGCCGATGTCCATGACGCCGAACAACGGCTCGCCCCGGTCGACACGCGCAGCCAGCACGATCATGCCGGCGCACGTGCCGAACACGGGCATGCCTGCGGCGACCCGTTCGCGCACGGGCTCGACCAGGTCGTAGGCGCGCGCGAGCATGCCGATCGTGGTCGACTCGCCACCGGGGATCACGAGGCACTCGACGCCCGCGAGCTGTTCGGCGTTGCGCACCTCGACCGGAAAGGCGCCGGCGTCGGACAGCACACGGCTGTGCTCACGGAAGTCTCCCTGCAACGCGAGCACGCCCGCCTTCACGTCGCTCACCCGCCGGGACAGCTACCAGCCGCGCTCTTGCAGCCTGGTCTCGAGCGTGCCGATCTCGAGCCCCGCCATCGGATCACCGAGGCCGTGCGAGAGCTTCGCGAGCACGTCGGCGTTCTCGAAGTTGGTCGTGGCCTCGACGATCGCGCGGGCCATCGTGGCCGGGTCCTGGCTCTTGAAGACGCCAGAGCCCACGAACACCCCGTCGACCCCGAGCTGCATCATCAACGCCGCGTCGGCCGGCGTCGCGATGCCGCCCGCGGAGAAGTTCACGACCGGCAGGCGCCCGTGCTCGGCGACCATGCGGAGGAGCTCGACAGGCGCACCGATCTCCTTGGCCTTCGCGACGTGCTGCTCGGGGCGCAACGTCGTGCACTCGGCGATCTCTCGCAAGATCGCCCGCTCGTGCCGAACGGCTTCCACCACGTTGCCTGTGCCGGCCTCACCCTTCGTACGGATCATCGCGGCGCCCTCGGCGATGCGCCGCAAGGCTTCGCCGAGGTTCCGCGCCCCACAGACGAACGGCACGGTGAACGCCCACTTGTCGATGTGGAACTCCTCGTCGGCCGGCGTGAGCACCTCGGACTCGTCGATGTAGTCCACGCCGAGCGACTGCAGGATCTGGGCCTCGACGAAATGCCCGATGCGGGCCTTGGCCATGACCGGGATCGAGACCACCTGCTGGATCTCCTCGACCTTGGTCGCGTCGGCCATGCGCGCCACGCCGCCGTCACGCCGGATGTCGGCCGGGACCCGCTCGAGGGCCATCACGGCGCACGCGCCCGCGTCCTCGGCGATCTTCGCCTGCTCGGCGTTCGTGACGTCCATGATCACGCCGCCCTTGAGCATCTCGGCCAGGCCGGACTTCACGGTGAAGGTGCCGGTCTCGCGCTGCACGGATATCGCCTCCTGCTCGGGGCCCCTCGGGAACCGGGATCGACGCTTCCGAGTGTACCCGAGGCGAACGCGCAGGTAGGAGCCGCGAACACACGCCTCACCAGGCGCTGAAGCGCCCTTGCTAGGGTCGGTCGATGCTTCGCGACCTCGCCGCCGGCGCTCTCTACGACGCGAAGACGTCGATCGCACGGTACCCGATGCTCGCCCTGCCGCTGCAGCGCCTGCGCGCTCGCGGCGAGCTGATCGGCGCGCGCACCGATGTCGTGATCGAGGCCTTCCCTCGGTGCGCTTCATCGTTCGCCGTCGCCGCGTTCCGACTCGCGCAGGAACCGGATCCGACGAACATCGCGCACCACACGCACATGCCTGCACAGGTGATGCGGGCGGCACACCGCGGCGTGCCGACGATGGTGTTGCTCCGCCCGGGCGTCGACGCGGTCGTGTCGCACGTGATCCGGAGCCCGGACCTGAGCGTCAACGCAGCGATGCGTGGCTACCTGCGCTTCTACGAGCCGCTGCTGAGGCTGCGCGACGCCTTCGTGACGGCGACGTTCGACGAGGTGGTCGGCACCTTCGGCGTGGCGATCGAACGCCTGAATGCCCGCTTCCACACCACGTTCGCGCCGTTCGAGCACACGCCTGAGAACGTGGCGCGCATCGATGGCGAGATCGAGCGCGACTACCGCTCACGCGAGGGCTCAGGTGAGCGGCTCGAGGCGATCATCCCTCGCCCGTCTGCCTCGCGCGACGCCATCAAGGCCGAGGTTCGTGAGCGCGTTCGCAGGGAAGTCCCGCCGCAGACGCTCGCCGAGGCGCACGCGATCTACCGGGCGCTGCTGCCCGAGGGCTGAACGCGACAGCCTCAGCCGAACGAGATCTCGGCGTCGAACATGCCGACGGGGGCGAGCTCGACGAAGGTGGTGCCGGGCTTGAGCGCGATCGTGTCGCCCGACTTCGTCACGAAGGTCGTGAACGCCGACTCGTCGGCACGTTCCCATTTCCCGACGATCAGCTTTCCGTCTCGGAGCACCCACGCCTTGCCCTTGCCGATGAGGTCGACCTCGGGCGAGGGGTAGCCCGTCACGTCCTGGAACTCGCTCTCGGTCGTCTTCACGACCTGGATCACCACGTTGTCGGCGGTGATCGCCCCGCCGCTCTCGAGCATCATCGGGGAATCGTCGAGGTAGCGGACCCAGCGACCCTTGGACCAGCGCCACTCCGCGGTCGCGAGCCCCGAGAAGACGACGGTGGCGCTGCGAGCCTTCTTGCTCGGCGCCGGCACCTCGTCGCTGTAGACGAACGCCGAGGCGGGCGCAGCCTCGCCCTTGGCCAGCGACGTGCCCTTCGCCCAGAGGGGCTTCGTCGAGGTGAAGAGGTTGTGCGGCACGACGCGGCCGACGTCGCGTGTGAACGCCTTGGTCGCGCTGTCCTCGTCCATGGCGGTCATGCCCGCGTCGTCGACGATCGTGCGCACGCCCTTGGACCCGCCACTGAAGGCGAGCAGCGGGTGCGCACTGAACGGCGCCAGGATCTTCGGGTCGGTCGAGCGGATGCTGCGCACAGGGCCGATGCGGTTCGCCTCGTCGCAATGGAAGAGCACGACGAACCGCGTGATGCCGCCCTCGACGACTTCCTCGTACACGATGTCGGCGCCTTGCAGGCCGGCGAGCGGCTGCGCGTCAGGGGTGTTCTCGACCTTCACCGCGAGCACGGGGCGATCGGGCGGCGCCTGGTCGCCGGGAAGCGTCTCACCGGTCAGCGGGCACGGCCCCTGGGGATCGTCGATTCCCGGGATGATCCCGAGAGCGTCCACCACCGCATCCGGTGCGTTGCCCGAGAGTGCGAGGGCGGCGAACCCGCCGCCGAGTACGGCGACGACCGCGCCGGCGGCGACCAGAGCCTTGCCGCGAGAGGTGAGAGCCACGGTGGGGGAACCTCCTGGGAACGTGAGATGAGATCGAACGATGATCGTGGGTGTCGGGCTGGCGATCCGGTGGGGATGGCAGAGCGATGCTAGACCCGCACGTGCGCGCTTCCAAACACCCGGGCAGAGTTCGACACGAACGTCACAAGCCGGGTCACATGTCCTCAAGACGCACGATGCGCTCCGCGATCGGAGGATGCGTGGCGAAGATCTTCTCGAGCGTGCCGAGCTTCTCCCCCTCGATGCGGGAAGGTTGCGACAACCACAGGTGCGCGGTCGCGTTGTTCGCTGAGTGCATCGCCGTCGGTGAGGCGCCGATCTTCCGAAGGGCCGACGCGAGGCCCGGCGGATAGCGCGTCAGCATCGCGCCCTGCGCGTCGGCCAGGAACTCCCTGTTCCGAGAGACCGCGCTCTTGATGACCTGGCCCGCGAGCGGCGCGAGGATCATGAGCGCGAACCCGGCACCGAAGAGCACCAGCGTGGCGGGGCCACCGTTGCTGTCGTTGCCTCGCCGGCCTCCGAGGCCGCCCCACAGCCACGATCGCATCAGGAACTCCGCCATGAGCACCACGGCGCCCACGAGGGTCGCGACGATCGTGCCGAGCAGCATGTCGCGGTCGAGCACGTGCGCGAGCTCGTGGCCGATCACACCTTCGAGCTCGACGCGGTCCATCATCGCGAGCAGCCCCTCGGTGACGGCGATCGAGGCGTGCTCCGGGTCGCGTCCGGTCGCGAAGGCGTTCGGCGCCTGCTCGGGCACCACGTAGATGCGCGGCTTCGGGGTGCCCGCGGCGATCGCGAGCCCCTCGACCAGGTTGTGCAGACGCGGCTGGTCCTCAGCACTCACCTCACGGGCTCGCGACGATGCCAGCACGAGCCGGTCGCCATAGAGGTAGGAGCTGACGGACAGGACCGTGGCCACGACCAGCGCGATCGCGAGCCCGGTGAGGCCCGTGCCGAAGATGTAGCCGATCAGCGTGCCGACGGCACCGAAGAACACGAAGGCTCCGATGACCAGCAGCACCGACTTGCGCTTGTTCGACGCGATCTGTTCGTGCATCTAGTCGCCACGCCCGAGGTCGACGGCGATCGGCTCGCCGACGGGGTCGTCGATCTCGAAGAACTGCCGCTCCCTGAAGCCGAAGGCCCGCGCGACGAGGTTCGACGGGAAGGTGCCGATCGCGGTGTTCAGCCGTCGCACCTGGTCGTTGTAGAACTGCCTCGCGTAGGCGATCTTCGACTCGGTGCCCACCAACTCTTCTTGCAGGGCAAGGAACTGCTGGTCGGCCTCGAGCTGGGGGTAGGCCTCGACGACCGCCATGAGCTTGCCGAGCCCGGCGGTGACGGCGTTCTCGGCGCTGGCCTGATCGGCCACTCCCCCGGCAGCGATCGCTCGCGAACGAGCCTCGGTGACCCGCGCGAAGAGCTCGCGTTCGTGCGTGGCGTAACCCTTGACCGTCTCGACGAGGTTCGGGATCAGGTCGTATCGGCGACGAAGCTGCACGTCGATGGTGGCCCATCCGTCGTCGGAGCGGGTTCGGAGCTTCACCAGGCGGTTGTAGAGCCATACCAGCGCGAGCAACATGGCGGCGACGAGCCCGAGCGCGATCCAGATGATCGGTGACATGTACGCCCTATCGTAACGACGGACCGGCGAGCACCGACCGGTAGACGCTCTCGACGCGACCCGCCACCACCGGCCAGTCGAACGAGGCGGCCCGGCGATGTCCAGCCTCGCAAAGCCTCGAGGCCAACCCGCCGTCGTCGAGCACTCGGCCGATCGCGGCCGCGAGCGCATCAGCATCACCTGGTGGCACGAGCAGCGCGTCGACGCCCGCAGTCGCGACCTGGCGGTACCCCTCGATGTCGGTCGCGACGACCGGCACGCCGGCCGCCATGGCCTCGATGACCGCGATCCCGAAGCTCTCCTGGCCGGTGGCGGCCGCCACGGCAACGTCGGCGCCGGCGAGCAGCGACGGCACCTGGGCGTGATCGAGGCTGCCGAGCATCATTACCCGGCCCCGCAGTCGATCCGGCAGCACCTCGCCCGCGCGACGATCCACCCCATCGCCGCCCACCGTGAGCCACAGATCGCCGCGTTCCTCCGCGAGCGAGCGGAACGCCTCGACCATGACCATGAAGCCCTTCTGCCGATCGAGCCGATGGGCCCACGCGATGCGGCGGCCGGGCGGCCACGCTCGGGGCATCGCCTCGGCGAACCGCGCGACCGACAGCCCGTTCGGGATCACCTCCGGGTCGAGCCGGGGCACCGCACGCCCGGCGAACTCCGCCGCGGCCGGCGACACGGCGATCGTCGACGCAAGCCTGCGTCGCACCGGCGCGAGCACGGGCCCTGCGAGCTCGTAGATCCTCGACCGATCGAGCCACGCATGGAACGTCGCCACGACCGGCGCCGTCGCAGCGAGCGTCGCCCACATCGACGCGCTCGGCGTGAACGGCTCGTGCACGTGCACGATGTCGGGCTCGAACCTCGTGAAGGCACGCCGGGCCAGGCGCACCCCCCCCGGCCACGGGGCGATCGGGGCCACCGTACCGCGATAGGGAACACCGATCGGCGTACCGAGTCCCCCGCTCCCCGGCCCGAAGACCTCGACCAAGTGCCCTCGCGTGCGGAGCTGCTCGGCGAGGCCGGTGACGTGCACCTGGACGCCGCCGGGGGCGTCGAGGTCGTAGGGACACACGAGCGCGACGCGCACCCGTCAGTCCTCCCACGCGGGCTGGAACATGTGCCAGTCGCTCGGCGCCGACGCGATCGCTCGCTCGAACTCGTCGGCCATGCGCTGGGTGAGAGCGCGCACGTCGGCGCGTCGATCGCCCGAGGGCTCGACCGTAAGCGGCGGCGTCATGAGGCAACGCCACCCATCCTCGATCTGGAACACCGGCGTCACGAGCAGCGGCGCCCCCGTGGTGATCGATAGCAGGGCGGGGCCGGCAGGCAGGCGCCGCGTGCGGCCGAACATCGTGACCTCCACCCCCCGTCCGGAGAGATCGCGATCGGCGACGAGGGCGACGATGTCGCCGGCCGCGAGCCTCGTGGCGAGGTCGTGCCCGATGCCCGCGTCACCGAGCCCGAGCATCTCGACCCCGAACGAGTTGCGGTTCGCGACGAACAGCTCGTACAGACGCTCCGGCCGCAGCCGTTCCGCGACCGCGACCGTCGGCCTGCCCAAAGCCTGGAGCCATGGCGCTGCGGCGTCCCAGTTGCCGATGTGCGGGAGCGCCACGATCGCGCCCCGGCCGGCTTCCAGGGCCTCCCACAGATGGTGCGCATCGGGCGAGTCGAACCGCGCGGCCACCGACTCGGGCGACATGACCGCGAAACGGAACGAGTCGAACCAGTACCGCGCGTACGAGGTGAAGGCATCCCGCGTCGCCGCGCGCACGAGCGGATCCCCCGGCGCCCGGCCGAGCACCTGAGCCTGGTTGCGCGAGACCACCGATCGGGTCGCCGGCGCCAGCTCGAACGCGAGCAGGCTCGCGAGCCCGAACACCCGCCGTCCGAACGCGTCGGGCAGGGTGCGCGCGAGCCACGCCATCAACCGATAGAGGTGGAAGAACACCGTCTCGCGCCAGGTCTCGTCGCGCCGCAGCCGGATCATGGTCGCTGGTCCCTGGCCGCCTGCGACGTGCGCTCTTCGACCGCCACCTGCGACGTGCGCACGATCACGGCGAGCCCGGAGACGGCGGCGGCGAGCCAGAGCGCCCACGCCTGCCCGAGCCCAACGCCGGCCACCACGAGCCCGTATCGCAGACCCCGGGTGAGATGGCTCTCTTCCACGCTGTAGGCGAGCGATGCCCCCCGCGCGCGGACATAGGCGGAGAGCGCGCTCAGACACAAGGCCGCGAGGGATGCGAGCGCGACCTCGGGATCTGGGTCGCGAGCGACCCACGCGGCCGTGCCGAGCACGGCGCCGTCCCACACCCGGTCGAGCAGCTCGTCCAGCATGCGGTCGGTCGGGCCGCCGGCCCCGTGGTTGGCACGATGCCCGCCGGCCAGGAGCAACACCCCCGACACGAGGGCGGCAACGGCCCCAAGCTCGGGCTCGCGTGCGACGACGAGCCAAGCCGCCAGGGCGGCGACCAGCGCACCCATCGACAGGGTCGAGCGGGTGAGTGCGGTGCCCGGCGGCTGTCGTTCGAATCGAACCATGAGCGGAGACCGCGCGAGCGTAGCAACTCCCTCCTTCGGTAGGATGCGCAGACCTCTCACGCCCCGGACCGCCGACGCTGGTGATCCACGACGAAGCCGGCGCCAACGATGCAGTAAGGAGCGCGCGTTGAAGACCTACGACGCGAAGGACATCCGCAACGTGCTGCTGGTCGGCCACGGGGGGTCGGGCAAGACCACGCTGCTCGAGGCGATGCTCTTCACCGCCGGCGCGATCACACGCATGGGCACGATCGAGGACGGCAACACCGTGAGCGACCACGATCCCGACGAGCACCGCAAAGGCATCTCCGTCTCGCTCACGATGGCGCCGATCGAGTGGGACGGGGTCAAGATCAACGTGCTCGACGCCCCGGGCTATGCCGACTTCATCGGCGACATGCGTTCGGCGATCCTCGCGGCCGACGCGGTCATCGTCGTGGTCTCGGCGGTCGACGGCGTCGAGGTGCAGACCGAGGCCGCCTGGGAGCTCGCGGTCGAGGCGGGGCTTCCTCGGGCGATCTTCGTGAACAAGCTCGACCGGGAACGTTCGGACTTCCAGGGCACGCTCGGCCAGCTCGTCTCATCGTTCGGGAATCAGATCGCGCCGTTCGAGCTACCGATCGGCGTCGAGCAGGAGTTCGCGGGCATCGCCGATCTGCTGCACGAGAAGGCCGACCTGTACCCGTCGGGCCCCAGGGCCGAGGAATCGGAATGGCCGGATGAGATCCATCAGATGGCCGACCCGGCCCGCGAGAAGCTGATCGAGGCGGTCGCAGAATCCGACGACGCGCTGATCGAGGAATACCTGGAGCAGGGCACGCTTCCCGAAGAGCACATCGTGAGCGGCGCGAAGCTCGGGTTCGCGAACGCCCGGCTCGCACCCGTGTTCGTCGGCTCCGCCGCCAAGGCCATCGGCATCGACCGACTGCTCGACTTCATCGTCGAGGAGTTCCCATCACCCCTCGACCGCGACGCGGTGACGGTGACGAGCAAGGACGGCGACGAGAGCGAACGCGCGAGCGACCCAGCCGCTCCGCTCACGGCGTTCGTGTTCAAGACCTTGTCCGACCCCTTCGTCGGCCACATCACGATGTTCCGCGTATTCAGCGGCACGATCCGGCCCGACTCCTCGGTGCACAACGCGACCCAGTCGATCGACGAACGCGTCGGGCAGCTCTTCACGCTCGCCGGCAAGGAACATGTTTCGGTGCCCCACGTGGCAGCCGGTGACATCGGCGCGGTGGCGAAGCTGCAACAGGCCCACACCGGCGACACGCTCTCGGCGAAGGACGCCCCGGTGCAGGTTCCCGCGCTCGGCCTGCCCGAGCCGCTGCTCGCGTACGCGATCGCGCCGAAGACCAAAGGCGACGAGAACAAGCTCGCGACCGGGCTCGCCCGCCTGCGCGAGGAAGACCCCACGTTGCGCGTCTCACGCAACGAGGAAACGCACGAGACCGTCATGCACGGCATGGGTGAGGCGCACCTCGAGGTGATGATCGAGCGTCTGAAGCGGAAGTTCGGCGTCGAGGTCACAACGGCGCCGGCCAAGATCGCATACCGAGAAACGATCCGCGGCGGCGCCAAGGGCATGGGTCGTCACGTCAAGCAGACGGGCGGCCATGGGCAGTACGCCGTCTGCAGCATCGAGATCGAGCCGCTCGGTCACGGAGACGGATTCGTGTACGAGGACAAGATCTTCGGCGGCGCGATCCCCCACCAGTTCATCCCGTCGATCGAGAAGGGCATCGTGAGGACGATGTCCGAGGGTGTGATCAGCGGCAACCCGATGGTCGACCTCAAGGTCACGCTCGTCGACGGCAAGTTCCACCCGGTCGACTCGTCGGACATGGCGTTCCAGATCGCCGGGTCGATGGCGCTGAAGGATGCCGTCGAACAGGCGGGCGTCGCCTTGCTCGAGCCGATCGCGGACCTCGAGGTGATCGTGCCCGAGTCCTACACCGGCGACATCATGGGCGACCTCAACTCGAAGCGCGGCAAGATCGCCGGCATGGAACAGGTGGGCGGGGGCAAGCAGCGCATCCGCGCCCAGGTGCCCCAGGCCGAGATCGCTCGCTACGTCATCGATCTGCGATCGATGACCGGCGGCCGCGGCGCCTACACCTCGACGTTCTCCCACTACGAAGCGATGCCGCAGCAGCTCGCCCAGAAGGTGATCGACGCCTACCAGGCAGCTCGCGAGGAAGCCCACCGCAGGTAGCACGGGCACCCGCTGCGCGGTCAGCGCTGCGCCACGTCGAGCAGGAACGGCAGCACGGCCTCGTCGAACTCCTTAGGTGCGCGCATGTTCACCACATGGTCGGCGTCGATCGTGACCAACCGCCCGTCGAGCACCTCCCGCGCGATCAGCTGCGACGCCCGCCGGCCGTCGGGCGGGTCATGGCGCGCCTCGATCACCAGCGTCGGCACATCGATGTCGGCCAGACGCAGGGCGGCGGGCGGATCGATCTCTTCGGCGGCAGACTCGTCCATGGTGAGCTCGTGGATGTTGTCGCGCGCGATCTGCTTGATGCGTGCGCCGGCATCGTCCTCGACCCCTTGCGACGCCCAGATGCCGAGAGACAGGTCCTGCGCCCGCTCGAGGTCGCCGGCCACCACAGCCGCTTCGATCGGTGCCCCTCGCTCGTCCCACCAGGCTTCCTCGTCGTCGGTCTGCACGAACCCGCCAAGGCCGGGCGCGATCGGCACGAGCGCCCACACACGCTCGGGCACGGTGAGCGTGGCATCGATCGCGAGCGCACCGCCCATCGAGCAGCCGACGAGCGCGGTCCGATCGATGTGGAGATGGTCGAGCAGCCCCACCAGGTCACGGACGTGCGAGTACGGCGACTCGGTCGGCCTCGAGGACTGCCCGTACCCGCGCTGGTCGTAGCGGAGCACCCGGAACCGTTCCAACCACGGCTCGAATTGCGGATCCCAGGTCCGCATGTCCCAAAGGCCGGGATGCAGGAGCGTCACGAACGGTCCGGCGCCGGCGATCTCGTAGTGCAGGCGGCCGTCGCCCGACAGGTCGACGAACCCCTCCTCGCGTTCAGGCATCGGCGAACCTCGGAGCGAGACGGCGAGCCGTATCGGCCAGCAGCTCCGGCAGTACGCGCACCTGTCCGACCACCGGCATGAAGTTGGTGTCGCCGCCCCATCGCGGCACCACGTGCCAATGGAGGTGGTCGGGGATGCCGGCCCCGGAGATGGATCCGAGGTTCATGCCGACGTTGAACCCATGTGGCTCGGACTCCTCGCGAAGAGCGCGGATCGATCGCTGCATCAACGCCTGCAGCTCGGCGTTCTCTCCGGTGGTCAGATCCTCGATGTCGCCGGTATGGCGCAACGGCACGATCAGCAGATGCCCCGGATTGTATGGGAACTTGTTCAGCACGACATAGGCCAGCTCGCCGCGCACGAGCACCCGTTCGGGCTCACGGCCGGGCACCGCGCAGAACACGCAGCCGCCGTCTTCCTCGAGCTCGTCTCGGGCGGTCTCGAGGTACTGCATTCGCCACGGGCTCCAGAGATGATCCACGCGTTCCGCCTCAGGCCGATCCGAAGTCGGTCTGCACGAGCGAGCGGCTCGAGGCCTCGTCGACAAGCGTGTCGACCAACCGGTCGAAGGTCACCCCGGCCGTCTCAGCGCCCGCGCGATCACGCACCGTGTAGACGTCGGAGCCGAGCTCCTGATCGCCGACCACGAGCGTATACGGCGACTTGGCAAGCTGGGCGGCTCGGATCTTCTTGCCGACGCTCTCCTTGGAATCGTCGACGAACGCCCGCAGACCCGCGGCCTTCGCCTTCGCAGCGAGCTCCTCGCAATGCGCCGCGTGACGGTCCGCGACGGGCACGAACCGAAGCTGCTCGGGCGCGAGCCAGAGCGGGAACGCCCCCGCGTAGTGCTCGGTCAGCACGGCGAAGAATCGCTCGACCGAACCGAACAACGCACGGTGGATCATGATCGGGCGGTGCCGCGCGTTGTCGTCGCCGGTGTACTCCATCTCGAACCGTTGCGGAAGCTGGAAGTCGACCTGGATCGTCGACATCTGCCAGGTGCGTCCGATCGCATCGCGCGCCTGCACGCTGATCTTCGGGCCGTAGAAGGCGCCGCCGCCGGGGTCCATCACGAGCGGCACGTCCATCGTCTCGGCCGCTCGCCGGAGCTCCTCGATGGCCTCGTCCCACTCTTCCTCGGTGCCGACAGCCTTGTCGTCGGGGCGAGTCGACAGCTCCATGTAGAAATCGTCGAGCCCATAGTCGCGGAGCAGGTCGAGCACGAACGTGAGCACCGATCGGAGCTCGTCGCCGAGCTGCTCCTGGGTGGTGAAGATGTGGGCGTCGTCCATGGTGAGCCCTCGCACCCGCGTGAGGCCGTGCACGACCCCTGAGAGCTAGTAGCGGTACACAGTGCCGAACTCGAAGAGCCGCAACGGCAGCTCTCGGTAGCTGCGGGTGCGGCTCTTGAAGATCAGGATGTGCATCGGGCAGTTCATGGGCTTCAGGTAGTACTTCGTGCCGCCGTCGAGCTCTATGGGCGGGAACATGCCGTCGGCGAACCACGCCAGGTGCCCGCTGGTCTCGAAGAGCTCGGCTTTCGTGATGTGCGGCGTGTAGACGAACTCGTACCCTGCCTCCTCGTGGCGGCGCCGCGAGTAGTCCTCCATCAGCCGCCGCACCAAACCCCCCTTGGGGTGGAACACCGCGAGACCCGACCCGATCTCTTCGGGGAACGAGAACAGGTCGAGATCGTGGCCGAGCTTGCGATGGTCCCGGCGCTCGGCTTCCTCGAGCCGGTGCAGGTACGCATCGAGGTCGTCCTGGGTCGCCCACGCGGTGCCGTAGATGCGGGTGAGCTGGGGGTTGTTCTCGTCGCCGCGCCAGTACGCGCCGGCGACGTTCGTGAGCTTGAACGCCCCGAGCACGCCGGTGTGGGCCACGTGAGGCCCCATGCACAGGTCGACCCACCCATCGTTCGAGTACAGCGACACGGATCCGCCGGCCGCAGCCTCGGCCTCGTCGCCGGCCTCGCTCCCGATGTCCTCGATGATCTCGACCTTGAACGGCTGGTCGCGCAGGCGCTCGATCGCGGCCTCGCGCGAGACCTCCTCGCGCTCGAACCGCTGGTTCCGCTTCGCGATCTGGCGCATGCGACGGTCGATCTTCGAGAGATCGCTCGCGTGCACCGGCTGGGGCAGCTCGAAGTCGTAGTAGAAACCGTCGTCGATCGCGGGACCGATGGCGTACTTCGCCCCAGGGAACAGGTCGCAGACCGCCTGCGCGAGCACGTGGGCGGTCGAGTGGCGCAGCACGTGCAGCCCCTCGTCGGACCGAGCCGCGATCGGCTCGACGACCGCGTTGGCCGCTGGCACGTACGACAGGTCGCGGAGCTCGCCCTCGACGCGCGCGACGATCGTGCCCTTGGGCAGAACGGCACCGACGGGCTCCCCTTCGGGAAGCTCGACGCGGCCTCCTTCGGGAAGGGTCAGGGTCGGCATGCGGGCATGATATCGACCGTGCCCCACCGCTACTCGTACGAGATGGCCTCGAGCACGTTGAGCCGCGAGGCTCGCCGCGCCGGCCAGATCGCCGCGATCACGCCTATCAGCGCGGCGATCACCAGGTAGACAGCGAGCTGCCCGACGGGCACGACGAACTCGCTCACGCCTTCGGTCTTCAGCGCCTGTTGCAAGGCCCAGCCGAACACGATGCCGATCATGAGCCCGAGCACCGCCCCGAACACCGCGATGATGATCGACTCCCATCGCACCATGCGCGACACCTGACGCCGGCTCATGCCCACCGCTCGAAGGAGCCCAAGCTCTCGGGTCCGTTCGTAGATCGAGAGTCCCAACGTGTTGATGATGCCGACCGCCGCGATCGCGATCGACATGAGCAACAGCGCGGTGATCAGCCCGAGGAGCTGATCGATGAAACCCGCTTGCTGCTCCCGGAACGCCGCCTGATCCTGCACCTGCACGTTGGGGAACTCCTCGACGGCGCCGCGGATCGCGGTCTCGACCTCGCCTAAAGCCAACCCCTCGGCGCCCTTCACGAGCACGAAGGAGTCGAGCCGTTCGACGTACAGACCGTCATAGGCAACGAGCGAGATCACGTAGTCGCCGGCCAGACGGTTCTCCTCGTAGATGCCCACGATCGTGAGCGGGACGTCTCCGATCGACGCGAACTGCGCCGGCACCTCGTCGCCCAGCGACCACCCGTTGTCGGTGGCCACGCCTCGATGCACCAGCACCACATCATCACCCTCGGCGAGCGCCGCGACCGAGCCCTCCGACACCTCGAGGGACGCGACGTCGTCCACGGTCGCTGGGTCGACCGCGGTGAGGAACGATGTCGAACCATTCACCCGAAACCCATTCTGGCGGAACGCCGAGACCGCTCCGACCTCGGGCAGCCCGGCGACGCGCTCGGCGACCCCGGCGCTGAACGACGAGAAGGAGCTGGTCGCCAAGGTGTAGTCGGCCTTCAACGTCTCGGTGAGCGCCGCGTCGAACGAAGCCTTCAGTGACGCCGCGAGGATCGCGACCATCGACACCAGCCCGAGCCCGATCATCAGCGCCGCCGCCGTGGAGGCGGTGCGGCGGGGGCTCCGCATCGCGTTCTCACGGCCCAGCCGGCCTTGGAACGACAGACGGCTGAGCGGCGCTCCGAGCCCTGCGACTATCGGACGCGCGGCCAGCGGCGACAACATCGCGACGCCGACGAACGTGATCGCGGCGCCCGCACCCACGGAGTAGACCCCGTTGGACTCGGCGCCGAACAGCCCATACAGCAGCGCTGCCACCCCGAGCGTCGTCACGGCGAGCGCGATGGCCAACCTGCGACCGGCCAGCTCGCGACTCGCAGCCCCATCACCTGCCTCACGGAGCGCCTGGATCGGCGCGACCGAGCCTGCCCGACGAGCTGGCAGCACGGAGGCCAGGACCGTGACGATCACGCCGATGGCCAACGACGCGATCACCGTACGGGGCAAGAGCTGCAGCGACGTGCTGGGCAGATCGATGTTGAACGCTCCGAGCAGCCCCTGCAGCCCCACGGCGATACCGATACCGACGATGATGCCCACGACCGAGGCGATCAGGCCGACGACGAGAGCCTCGGCGACGACCGACACGACGACCTGCCGCCTCGATGCCCCGAGCGCGCGCAGCAGCGCGAGCTCCCTCGTCCGCTGGGCGACGATGATCGAGAACGTGTTGAAGATGATGAACGATCCCACGAACAGCGCCACGAACGCGAACACAAGCAGCGCGGTCCGGAAGAACCCGAGATCTTCCTGCAACGATCTCGATGCCTCGTCGGCAACCGATGTCGACGTGACGGCCTCCACGCCTTCGGGAAGTACTGCGTCGACCGAGGCTCGCAGCTCGCTGGGCTCAACCCCTTCGGTGCCGACGACGCTGATCGCGTCGAAGACGCCTCGCTTGCCCAGCACCCGCTGCGCGGTCGCGGTGTCGAATGCCGCGAGGGTGGCGCCACCGAGGTTGTCCGCCTCGCCGAAGCCCGCGATCCCGACGATCGTGAAGTCGTCGGTGGAATCCTCGAACAGGATCTTGATCGTGTCGCCGATGGCGAGCTCGGCGATGCGCGCGGTCGCCGCGTCGACCACCACTTCGCCCGCCGCCGCCGGGGGGGAGCCGCCTGCGCGGAGCGTCAGCACCTCGCCGGCGAGCTCGTTCCAGTTCGTGCCGATCGTCGGCGGGCCGAGACCCCCGATCACCTCGTCGGTCGCCGGATCGACCATCTGCGCGTATCCCTGCACGTCGCCCACCGCGACGGACACGCCTGAGGCCGACTGGACCAACTCGAGCAGGCTGTCGGGAAGTGGCGTGCGATCCTCACCGCCACCGCCCCCCCCTGGGCCTGCTTCCTCCGAGTCGAACGCCGATGTCGACCGCACGACGACGTCGGACGCCGCAGCCGACTGCGCGAACAGCTCTTCGAACGCCGCGTTCATGGTGTCGGTGAGCACGTACGTGCCGGCGACGAAGCCCACACCCAGCACGACCGACAGCGCGGTCAGCACCAGCCGGAGCTTCTTGGCCAGAAGGCTCTTGAACGTCGCGCGCCACATCGAGGACTACGACTCCAACGACTTGAGCCGGTCGAGCACGCGATCGGCCGTCGGCTCGCGCATCTCGTCGACGACGCGTCCATCGGCCAGGAACACCACGCGGTCGGCGTAGCTCGCCGCGTTGGCATCGTGCGTGACCATCAGGATCGTCTGCCCGTGGGTCGAGACCGCGTCGCGAAGGAACCCGAGCAGCTCGGCGCTCGAGCGCGAGTCGAGGTTCCCGGTGGGCTCATCCGCGAAGACGATCTCAGGCCGGCTCACGAGCGCCCTGGCTCCGGCCACGCGTTGCTGCTGGCCACCTGAGAGCTCGCTCGGACGGTGACCGAGCCGATCGCGCAAGCCGATCGTGTCGACCACTTGGTCGTACCACGCGCGATCCACGTCTCGCCCCGCGATGTCGAGAGGAAGCGTGATGTTCTCGGCGGCGGTCAGCGTAGGCACCAGGTTGTACGCCTGGAAGACGAACCCGACCGCGTCTCGCCGCAATGCGGTGAGCTGCTTCTCGCCGAGCGTGGTGAGATCGACGTCGCCGATCCACGTGGTGCCGCGCGTGGGCGTGTCGAGGCCCGCAAGGCAATGCAACAACGTGGACTTGCCCGAGCCCGACGGCCCCATGATCGCGGTGAACTCACCACTCTCGAACCCGATCGTCACTCCCCGGAGGGCTTCGACGGCAGCATCACCCTCGCCGTAGACCTTCTGAAGGTCGACGGCTCGTGCCGCAGGCTTCAAGTCGTCGCGCATCGCGGTCGCCATCGTCTGTCATCCCCCTGATCGAAATGGGCCCGATCCCCATCGATGCGATGAAGGGGCGACCGTAGGGCCGCCCCTCACAAGATCGAGTCACCGAGTGGGCGCGGCAGGTTTTGAACCTGCGACCTCTCGCGTGTGAGGCGAGCGCTCTCCCGCTGAGCTACGCGCCCGGCGAATGGTCACGATATCAAGCTCTCGGGCGAAGCCGCATGCGAAGCGTTCGAGACCGGACGAAGTGACGGCGGCACGTGCCCGCGTCGTGCCGCCGTCGGCCCGGGCCGGAGCCCGGACATCCTCACAAGGCTGGAGTCTTGCACGACGGCGCAACAACCGCAAGGTCGCCGTGCGCCCTCGTTTCATGCTTCGTTCTGAGCTCGGCGACGATCCATCAATGACCGGAGCTCGTCGCCCAGCTCGGGCATCTCCGACGTGAGCGACTGGAGCGCGTCGACATGCAACGCCAGGGCCCGCACCGGTGTCCGAGCGACCACGGAAGCCATGCGCCGGTGCTGCCCGAGCAGGGCGATCTCACCGACCACATCGCCTGGGCCGAGCGTCGCGATCGGCTTGCCGTCGCGGACCACATCGACTGTGCCATCCTCGATCACGAAGAGCTCGTAAGGCATCGAGCCCTGTTCGATCAGCAGCTCGCCCGGGTCCGCTCGGACCTCCTCGATCCATCGTGCGACCTGCTGAAGATCGTAGGCGTCGAGATCACCGAACAGCGACACCGCCCGCAAGCGCACCGACTCGATCACGTTGGACTCCTCCTGGCGATGGCGACAGCCCTCGACCTGGCGATGGCGACGGCCCTCGACCGAGCGTCAGGCGACGCGCACCCAGCTCGCGATCGACGGCACGCCCCTGTCGTCGACCAGGAACATCATGTACCAGCCCGGCGGCGCATCGACACTCGTGGCGGGACCGGCGATCGAGAGGCTGGCGGTCTGCGCATCGAACGGCAACGAGACCGAGCGCTGATCGAAGTTGACGCCATGCGTCACGGTGCTCGGTCGGATCAGCACCACGTCGGCGATGTCGGCTGCCTGGCCGGTCTCGACCGAGAACGCGGCCCCGTAGCCCAGGTTCGTCGGCGCGGCGGTGATGACCGGGCGCGGCCCTTCGAACAGATACGGCGGGGAGTAGACCTCGGCGGTCGTCTGCATCACGCCGTTCGTCTGGCCGGCGGAAAGTACGCGCCCGTCGGGCAACAGCATGGCCGTGGAGTGGTAGGCGCGCGGCGCCGCCTGCGCCGCCATAGGAGTCCAGGTGCCGGTTGCGGGGTCGTAGCGCTCAGCGCTCAGCACCGGATCGTCGTAGTTGCTGGTGCCGCGATTGCCGCCGACCGCCAGCACCGTGCCGTCGGGGAGCAGCACCGCGTTCAGGTTGCGCCGGGGCTCGTTCATGAGCCCGGTAAAGGCCCACGACGGCTGACCAGCGCCGAGGTCCACCACCTCGGTCGTTGCCGTGGTGACCTGGTTCACCGCTCCCCCGAGGGCGAGCACCCGTCGCGAACCGGGAAGCATGATCGCGCTCCCGCGTGGCCGGGACCCCTCGATCATCGTCGGACCGGAGGACCATGCGTTGGATGCGGGATCGAAGAACATGGTCTGGGCTTCGGGCCCGACCCTGGCGATCCGTCCGTCCTTCAGGACGAACAGGCGCGGATACAACTGCATCGCGAGCGTCGCGGAGCTCGGGAGCGTCGAGAACGAGTCGCTCGCGCCGTCGTAGCGCTCGACCGTTTCCGCGAGTGCCCCTGTGCTCACCCGGCCGCTGAAGACCAGCGCGTCGCCGTCGGGAAGCGTCACGTCCGAGGGGTACCAGCGACGCCAGGCCATCGGGGGACCGATCCGCCACGACTCTGTGATGGGGTCAAAGAACGCCGTCTTCTCTGTGCCGTTCGGGATCGAGCCACCCCAGAGCGTTCCCCCCGTGACGAGCACGTCTCCGTTGGGGCGGAGCGAATGCCCGGAGCAGAACAGGTTGTGCTGACGCCCGATGGGCAGGCTGACGTCATCGACGCTGCCGGTCACCGGGTTCCACAGCTTCGCCACGGTGCCGACCGACCCGCCGGTCTCGTGGAACAAGAGCACCTTGCCGGTGAAGAGCACGGCCGCGTGAACGCCGGCCACGCCCACGTCGAAGGGCTGGTCCCACCTGCCGACCACCCGCGCCGGATCGACCGAACCGGTCGTTGCGGTCGCCGGAACACTGGGGTCCGATCGGTTCCCGGAAGCATCGACGGCCTCGACGGTCCACCAATAGGTCGTATCCGGCGCCAGGCCCGTGTCGATGAACGAAGTGGTGGCCGACGATCCGGCGAGCGAATAGCTCGCCCCGTCGGTCGACCGCCGGACCGTGTAGCCCGTGACCCCGGTGTCGTCGTCCGACGGCTGCCAGTCGAGGCGCACGGACAGCTCGCTCTCGAGGCTCGCGACGAGACCCTCGGGCTGCGTGGGGTCGGACGTGTCCGACGGACCGGCGTCCGAAGCGACGGACACGTCGTCGAACGCGACGTCGAAGCTCCTGCCCGTGTACGTGTCGCCGATCTTCATCTGGGCGATCGTCGCGGTGCCGAGCGCGTTGGAACGACTGAGCGCCGCGACGGGGGCTGCATCAAGCGACACGTCGAATCGGCCGCCGGTGCCGACCTTGAGGTGCACGTCGACCCGGTGCCAGCTGCCACCGCTCACCACGACCGTGCTCTGGTAGGTCGTCTGGGTCGCGTTGTTGCGCGCGATCAAGAGCCCGTTCTTGTTGATCCCGACGAGCAGGATCGCACCTCCGCTGGCCTTGCGCAGTGAGGTGAGCCAGACGGCGCTTGCCCGAGCAGCCACCTTGAACCACACCGTTGACCACACCTCGGACTGTGCGCCGAAGGATCTCCCGACATGCGATGCCGCGCCGCTGGAACGCGCCCGGCCCGCCCACGACCCGGAATGGACCGAGGTCGATTGCGCCACGAAGTTGGTGGACACGCTCCACGCCGAGAGGTTTCCGGTCTCGAAGCCGTCGGAGAAGAGGGGGGCGGCCTGCGACGGGGTCGTCTGGATCGTCACGACCAGCAGGCACGCGGCCGCGAAGGACGCGACGACTCCAACTGGACGTCTGCGGGGGGTCGATATGGTCACGGCTCGCCAGATGACACCTTCCGCACTGATGTGTCAAGAGGAACCCGTGGCCGGTTTTCCACAGGGTAGGATTCGGGCCCGGCACCGCGCATCGGGTTGACCGCTACGGTAGGGTCGGGAGGGAAACATGGGTGAACGTGACTTCGCGGATCTCGCGAACGTGCTGCTGACGGCGGCCGGTGCTGGCCTGGCGCTCGCCTGCGCGTATCTCGTGATGAAGCCGGCGGCCCGAACCTTCCGCAAGTGGGCCGGAGCGGCGCTCGTGGCAGTACCGGGACTCCTGCTCGGACTCCTGCTCGCGCAACACCAGGTCGGCGTGCGCGCTGCCTACGGAGACCTGACCCAGGCGCTGCTCGGATCCAGCGCTTCGGTCGACGAGGACTTCGGCGTCCCGCAGCCCGAGGCCGGAGGTCGAACGCAGTCGGCAACGGGAGGGGTCTCGGGTGTGATCGGTGTCGCCCCTGATGCGACCGCTGGACCCGTCTACACGGGCTCGCCCGACAGCGTGGAAGAGCAACCCGTGACGATCCCGAGCGGGGATGATCCTCAGACGCCTGCGCCCACGCCACCGACGACCACGTCGCCGCCGGTCACGACGGAGACGCCCACGCCGCCCACGCCGTCCGAAACGCCGAGCGAGACCGAGACGACCCCGCCGCCTCCTCCTCCGCCGAGCGAGACCGAGACGACCCCGCCGCCTCCTCCTCCGCCGAGCGAGACGACCCCGCCGCCTCCTCCTCCGCCGAGCGAGACGCCGCCGCCGCCCACGACGGAACCGCCGCCGCCGCCTCCGCCGGAGCCCAGTCCTACTTAGTCTTTCGGTCTGCTCTTACCGGAAGCGTGCCAGCGCGCGAGACCACGGATTCGGGCTCACCACCAACGGCTTGGTCTGATCGCCGCCCTTGTAGAGGCATGCGAGCCCATTGCGCTCCCAATCCGCGCCCATGCGCATGAGCTCCCCGCCCGCCCAAAGCGCGCCGTCACTGGTCGGCGCGAGCGTCCACACACCCGCGTATCCCTGATTGGGTGCCGGCGTCCACGTGCGATCGACGCTTCCCGTCGCGGGGTCGAGGGCAGCGAGACGCGGCTGACAGTAGCTCTGGACCAGCCGCCAGTGCCCGCCGATCACGAGACGGTCTCCGTACAGCGCAGCGGTCTGCACCTGTCCGTTCGCATCGGTCTTCCAGATAGTAGCGCCGGTCAACGAATCGACGGCCTGTACGAAGTCGCTGCCGCCGGCCGATAGGTACGTCACGCCGCCGGCTTCGAGCACCTCCCAGCCGAACGATGCGGAATCCCAGCGTGCTGGCCGCCAAGATCGGTCGACCGTGCCATCGCGTTCGACGTGGGCGAACGCCTTGGCACGTTCACCGTTCAACACATCGCACTTGCACGCGATGAACACGCCGCCCTGCGGCGCGGTCGTGATATCGACGACCTGGGGATCGCGGACATGATCGCCGATATCCTTGGTCGCAACCTTGACGAGCACGCGTTCTCGAGTGGCCGACATGACCTCGAACAGGTGGCGTCCGCCGGCCCAGAGCGTGGTGCCGTCATCGTGAGCCGAGGACAGAGGCGGTGTCGAATACGCCTGCACCTTTGCGCCGGTGATGCCGTTGAACGCGACGAGGTTGACCGCTCCCTCCGCGCTGAACCTGCCTGCCGCGTAGACCGTGACGCCGTCGGACGCGAGCGCGAGGTCGTAGACGATGCTGCCCGTGCCGCCAAGGTCGAGGCCGATGTCGAGCGGGTCGCCCTGCAGGGTGAAGGCGGCGAGGTTCATCTCCTCGTCGGCGTCTTCGGCCTCCGCGTCGCGCGTGTTCGCCACGACCTGCGTGAACCGGCCACCCACCCAAACGTTCGGGCCCACCTCCAGCACAGTTCGCACAGTGCCGTCGACGCCATAGGTGTTCGTGGGCGTCGCGTTCGGCATCGCGTGCGCGACGCCACCTGTGATCAGGGTCGCAGTGAGAACAACTGCCGACAGAGCCGAGAGGACCCGGCTCATCGGAACCAGGGGGCGGCCCGTGAAGATGCGCTCATGAGAACCAGAGCATGGCTGCCACCACCGGCTCCGGTCTATCCGACAAAGGTCGAAGGATCGTCGCCATCGGACGGATGACTGTTCTCGCGCGCTCGTTGTCGGGCTTCTCGCCTGACTGGGGGTAAGAGAAGCCCCGCACAGAAGATGCCACCACATCCCAGGAGCAGAATGGCGATCTCGGGCTCGAACGGCGGGCGCCACTCGACCGTCGGCATGACGATCCCAATTGAAAGCACTCCCGAGGCGATCGCTGCGGGCAACCGCACTCAGCGCCAGACCGATCACGAGCCCGTGGAGAAGAGACCGCCATGTCGGTCCATCGCCGGCGAGAGAGCCTGCGCCGAAGAGCCAGAAGCCGGTGCCGATCCATAGCGGAAACAGCAGGAGCATCACGACAGGCCAACGACCCGCCCGGACAGTCACCCTCTGGATATCGGGGACAGGAAGACGAGTAACTGAGGAGATCGCCGGTCGGCAGGCTGGTGGCGCGACAGCGGGTGCAGGAGCCGGCACATCGAGATCGCCGGGGGATCCGGTGGGTCTGCGACTACCAAGGGTCATGCTGCGACGTTCTCTCCTCTCACCCTCCTTTCGGTTGGGACTCACGGCACTGGTGACGCTCGCGATGCTCACCGTCGACACGAACGCTCAGGCTTCGTCGAACGGAACGAACGGTCCCAACACGTTCGGCACCCACGACTGGATCGTGCGGGAAGGCGTCCGCCTCGCGGGCCGCCATGGTCGCTGGGTCTGCCTGGGGACCGCGCTCAGAGCGACCGACGACCCTGATGTGGTGAGCGGCATTGACCACGCCTCGGGCACCTGGTGGCACGTCTGGGACCAGTGGCTCGACCTACGGTGGCGCTCCAGAGGCGGTCGTGTGGCACCGGCGGGCCGATCGAGCCCTCGCGCGAGGAAGGCGGTGTCCCGCGAGCCGCGCGCTCGGTCTCATGGGCCACTTGCTGGGCGACGTCGCCCAGCCGATGCACACCGATCAGACCGCCGCCGAGGAGTCCATCCACTCGAGCTACGAGAGCGCCGTGGACTCCCGGTGCACCGCCAACGTCTGTCGGTACCGCGCTCGCAACGACGGGCCAGACGGCGAAGGGCCGTTCGGCAGGACCATCCTCCTCGCGAGAAGGCGCACGACGCGCACTCGGCGCTCGTTCGGAGCTATCGGCGTGGCGGGTACACGAGCCGCGTCGACACGATCACTCGGCGTCAGCTCAACCGAGCCGCCAACGTGATGGCCGACCTGATCCGCTCGATGTAGCGGGCAGACAGCCGCGATGGAACCCTCGCTGAACTGCGGGACTTTGTGGGCGCTAGAGGATTTGAACCTCTGACCTCTTCCGTGTCAGGGAAGCGCTCTCCCCCTGAGCTAAGCGCCCTAGCTACCCGATAGTACCCGAAAGGTCGAGGCGGGGACCGGAATCGAACCGGTGTACGAGGCTTTGCAGGCCTCTGCCTAACCACTCGGCCACCCCGCCGCAGCGTCCGTGAACGCGGCGGCAGTCTACGCGACGACATACGAACGGCCGCCCGAAGGCGGCCGTTCACCGGAGCGGACGACGGATTCGAATCCGCGACCCCCACCTTGGCAAGGTGACTGAGGCACTATCGTGGACCTGCAGTGATTCTCGTAAACCGCCATTGACCTGCGGAAACGACTAACGGTCGTTCACGGTCGTTCACGGTCGTTCACGAGTGTCATGTGACCAATTGGTGACCACGCCCAGCTACCAGTCGTCAAAGGGACCAGGCTGCAGAGCGCAGGCGTGGCAGGGTTCGTCGTCAACAGGTCGTTTCGTCCGGACAGTGCCTGACGACGTTCGGAGCAAGCCACATGTGGTCGTGGATAGCCAGTCGGTCCATCACTACCGACCCGATCTCGCCGTCGCAGCACTCACCGGGAGGGCCGGGCAGCCCGGCTGTGTCGTCCCCGCCGTATACCCAGCCCGCCTGCTGAACAACGAGGTCAGGATTCGCCCCTGCGAACACCTTCCAGGCCGACTTCGTTGCGGTGGCGGAGACAAAGCTCCACGACTGGCCGAAGTTGACCCAGAGGCCACATGTCTTCCCGTTCACGGCGCGCTGGCCGGTGAAGTCGGCCCGGCTCCATTGGCCATCGCTGACGGCGATCGGGTTCCCGCAGTAGGGGGCGGCAAGGAACGCATAGTCGCCGTTGGTGAAGACAATCTCGATTCGGGGACTCCTGGGTGGGATGTCGCCGGACGTCGTGTAGTCGAACGAGAGGTTGCGGACCTGTCCGACCGGCCTGCCCTTGATTCCAGACGTTCCGTTGTGGGCCCGCCCTGCACTGTAGGGCTCGATCAGGTACGAGTAGATGCCCCACCGGTTGCTCTGATCGAGCGGGGATCCCCCGATCGCAGGGCATCCGTAGCCCTGGTCCTGGACGCGGCAATCGTTCGTCCACGCAATCCTTCCCAGCTCGTACCCCTGGAGCTTGAGAGTGGCTTCGGCTCCTGTGTGGGCGCTTGACACCGGAGCGGTCATGACTATGGCAGCGGCACAAGCGGCGATGGGGCGTTTCACGTCGCATCTTCTCCTTCAGACGTCAGCGTCTTGTCAGAATCCTTGGCACTCGGAGGCAGCCAAGCGTCGGTTGCCCCCTGGTCGTCAGCGGAGCTGGCAGACGACGTCAGGCAGACCAGCAGTTTCATCGGTTCCGCTCCTCAGGTCGCGAGGTACCTGGCCGTGTACACGCCGCCCACGGCGATCACCTTGCCTCCAGCAAGGACGGCATCTTGAACGATCGCGCCTTCCGTGCCGTAGGTGGTGTCACACGGGGCCCGACTGAAGGTGATATCGCGCGCGCCACTAGCCGTCAGCCGGGCGACTCCGAACCTTTGCTCCGGATCGTCCTCGGTCCAGGACTCACCAGCGACGATTGTCTTGTTCCCCTGAAGCATGACGGAGGTCATGCCGTCACCACCGTTCGTGCAACCCGCCATCGCCTCGCCGTCGCCTCCGAAGGTTCCGTCCAGCGCACTGCTCGGATCGAACCGGATCGCGAAGCCATAGGTGTAAGTGGAACAAGAATCTCCGGAGCATTCGTACTTGTCTCCGACCACGGTGAACTTGTCGGTGGTCACGTTGACGGCGATGTCCATCGGCGTGAACTGCGTGACCGGACCGAACTGATCGTAGATGAGGGCAGGGCCGTAGGCCAGTTCTCGCCCCCCGTTGAATCCGGCGTCGAGCGCCATGGAGGGCATGGTGTTGAAGCGAGCTACCACCACTCGTCCGCCCTGGTACCGATCCTTCGTCGCCCCCACCGCGTAGACACGACCCTCGTGCAGAGCGATGCTTTCGAGTCTGACTCCGTAAGGGCTGGCCGCGCCGCTCCGTCCTCCGTCGGCGGTGAAGACGTAGACAGACGAGCTGACGGATCCAGGAACGTCAAGGATCACGTAGGCGCGGGTACCAGTCGCCCACAACGGATGCCGACCGCCGACGGTGCCGCTGTCAGGGAAGTCGATCCTCCCGTTCGATCCGAACGTCGGGTCCGTGGCACCGCTCGGCTTAAGTCTCCACAGCGACGACTCGGTCGCGACGAGGATGTTGCCACCCTGCAACGCGATTCCCCGGACCCTGCCCTGTACGGGCAGCGACATCCTGCCGTCCCCGTCCAGGGTTGGATCCAGCGCGCCGTTCGCCTTGTACCTCATGATGCTCGGGCGGCCAGCGTCCAGTCTGGCGGGCAGCACCTGACCACCGACGAGGACACGGCCCTGTGAGTCCACGACGACGTGGTCACCGGTACCGAAGGTGTTCTGTGTGATGCCGTCCCCGCTGTAGGTCGTGTCCAGAGCGCCGGGTGCGGCCAGGGCAGGGGTAGCGGCAAGGACAACGACGAAGAGCGCGACGAGAAGACGTCTCAACAGCTTGAGCGCCTTTCGGAAGGTCGAACTACGGAGCCGTTTGAGGCGTGCTTCAAGGCGGGGGGAAAAATGCCTAGGGGGACAGGGGGCCCGATCCGTTGTCGGAGCAGTCAACGCAGTCCTCAGAGGCTATCACCATCCAATCAGCCTCGCCCGTTCTCGCTGCCCGTGGGCACCTCGCGGGGGACCGAGGCCATTAGCGGTCTCACCTTCCTGGCGCAGCAATTGCCGATTGGTGCGTTTGCTGTACCTGCCTTACCGCCATGTGGGGTGTGCTCCTTGGGTGGCTCGAGTAAGTTCGCTCAGCAACAACCTGTTGCCCCTTCCCCCCATGGAAGGACCTGCGATGTCCGCGATGCGAATCGGAGTGACCCTCGCCTTGCTCGGTCTGTTCGCCGCCCCTGCAAGCGCTCAGACGAGCGACGTGTGCCTCCGCCGCTCGGCAACGATCGTGGGAACCCAGCAGAACGATTTGCGGTTTGGCACGAGCGGCGTCGACATAGCGGTGGGCCTCAAGGGTGACGACCTGATCTTTGGATGGCCCCAGCACGAACGGTTCCCGGACACCGGCGACTTCATCTGCGGTGGGAGAGGCGACGACACTTTGCGGCCCGGTTATGGCGAGGACGCTGTCAGGGGCAACGCCGGTGAGGACGACCTGTATGGGAAGAACGGTGCCGACCGGCTGCGCGGAGGATCCGGTGCCGACCGCTTGTTTGGAGGGCGTGGGCATGACCGGCTCCGAGGTGGGTCAGGTGTCGACCGCATCGACGGTGGACCTGGGTTCGATACGTGCTTCGTCGACCCCTCCGACATCGTGCTTCGGTGCGAGCACGTGATCGGAGGGTGAGTCAGGTCCGATAGGGGGTCGTGCGTCCCCGCCGTGCGATGGACTTCGTGAGCACAGCGGACAGCCCGCGCTGGAACGTCGAAGTGCTGGAGGTCGCGAGACTCGGTAGCTCTACCTCGAAGGGTCTCCGCTCTTGCTGCTGACATCTGACCAACGAGCGCGGCGGACCGGACGGAGCTAGGTCTCTTCTGTGGGGCTCATCCGGCGCGTCGCCTTGGAGTGCGGCATCAGGCTGTTCCTCGCTCCCGCCCGCTGGATGTTCATGCGGCTGAACCTGTCGACCTCGTGGTCGTGGTCTGCTCCCCGTGAACCGGTCCACCTGATATGAGAGTCACGACCGCCCCGAGGGGCAGGAGGTGACTCATGAAGGGCAGACGTCACACGCCCGAACAGGTGGTGCGAAAGCTCCACGAGGCCGACAAGCTCATCGGCCAGGGCAAGGATCTCGCCGCGGTGCTCAAGCACCTGGAGATCTCCGAGCAGACCTATCACCGCTGGCGTAAGCGCTACGGCGAGCTGAGCCCCGACGATGCCAAGCGACTGCGTGAGCTCGAGGGCGAGAACCGCCGGCTGAAGAAGCTCGTGGCCGACCAGGCGCTCGACATCGACATGCTGAAGGAGATCAGCCGGGGAACTTCTGAGCCCCGAGCGGCGCCGGCAGGCCGTAGCCAGGTGCCAGCACCGTTTCGGGGCATCCGAACGACCGGCGTGCCGTGTCGTGGGCCAAGCCCGCTCCACCCAACGCAGGCCCACATCGGTCAGGCCCCCGGCGGAGGAGCGCCTGCGGGCCAGGCTCCGCGACATCTCCAGGAGTCATCCCCGTTGGGGCTATCGCCGGGTGCGGGTCGAGCTCACGAAGGAGGGTTGGAGCGTGAACACCAAGAAGGTCCACCGCCTCTGGCGGGACGAGGAGCTGCAGGTTAGACCCCGAAGACGCAAGCGCCGCCGTGGCACGAGCACGATCGATGAGGTGATCGCCTCGAGGCCCGATCAGGTCTGGGCCCTGGACTTCCAGTTCGATGCCACCGCTGAGGGCCGTCAGCTCAAGCTCCTGCACGGGGTCGATGAGTTCACCCGAGAAGCGCTCGTGATGCGCGTGGGCCGCAGCTGCGACGCCGATCAGCTGGTCACCCAGCTCGAGCAGGTCGTGGCCCGTCGAGGAGCGCCGGAGTTCCTGCGCTGCGACAACGGGCCGGAGTTCATCGCCGCGGCGCTCGCCGACTGGTGCCGGTTCTCCGGGGCGGGCACGGTGTTCATCGAGCCAGGCTCACCGTGGCAGAACCCCTACGTGGAGTCGTTCAACGCCAGGGTGCGAGACGAGCTGCTGAACGTGACCGAGTTCTACACGCTGGCCGAGGCGCAGGTGCTGGTCGCCGACTTCCAGATGGACTACAACTGGCTCCGGCCACATTCATCGCTCGGGAACCTGGCTCCGTCGGTGTTCGCCGAGCGGTGGAGGACCGAACAACAACAACCCGCAGGACTCTCATAGCGGGTGGACTCGTAACCGGGGTCAGGCCACTGGTATCAGCACCTCTTCGATGGCCATGACGCGGCCTTGCTCGCCGACCTCGGGACGCTCGTGAGCGGATCCTCCAGTGACCATTTGGTGACCATCCGGGCGACCTAGAAAAGCAAGAGGGGCCTCTCGGCCCCTCTGACCTGCGGTTTCTCTGAGCGGACGACGGGATTCGAACCCGCGACCCCCACCTTGGCAAGGTGGTGCTCTACCAACTGAGCCACGTCCGCGTGGTGTCCGCCCATGCTAACCCCGCCCCCGCACACCTTCAACCGAACGCCGCATGCCAGCGAACGTCGCCGGCGAGGCGCTCAGCCTGTTCCTCATCGACAGGCGCGATCTGGAACGCCTCAGCCTCTATCTCGGAGATCTCCTCCTCCGTGCCGGCGAACGGGCTGCGGAGCCCGTACCGAGAAGCCGGCACGAACCCGAAGCGACCGTAGTACGCGGGATCGCCGAGCAGGATGACAGCAGTCTCGTCCAGGCGCCTCGCCTCTCTTCGAGCGCTGCGCGCACGAGGGAGGAGCCGATCCCCTTGCCTTGACGATCAGGACTCACGCCGATCGGCCCGAGCGCCAGCACCGCGGCCTCCCCCACCCATGCCCGACTCATCTGGACGTGACCGACGACCTCACCCCTGTCATCGGCCACGAATGCGAAGGAGCCGGGCTCGTCGCGGACGGCTTCCGCGATCGCGGCCTCGAGAGGCCTGCCGAACGCCGCACGTTCGACCTCGAGCGACGCCTGCCGGTCAGACGACGCCTCGAGCCGGACGGTCACGAGGAGCCGGTCGAGCCGAAGCCGCCTTCGCCACGCTGGGTGGCCGGAAGCTCGCCCACCCACGCCGGCTCCACGACGGGCAGAGCCACGACCACGAGTTGGGCGACGCGATCCCCTCGCGCGATCTTCACTGCCTCGGTGCGATCGAGGTTCACAACCGCGACCATCACCTCGCCTCGGTAGCCCGCGTCGATCAGTCCCGGCGAGTTCGCGAGCGTGAGTCCCCTCTTCGACGCGAGACCCGACCGGGGCAGCACCAGCCCCGCGTGGCCCTCGGGGATGGCGACAGCGACGCCCGTCTGGATCATCGCCCGCTCCCCCGGCAGCACCTCGACATCGACGGTCGCGCGAAGATCGAGGCCGGCGTCGCCGGCATTCTGTGCTGCCGGCAGCGTCGCCTCGGGGTCGAGACGGCGGAACGACAGCTCCATCAGCCCTTCGGCTCCACCAGCTCGATACGGTTGCCGAACGGATCGCGCACGTGGCAACGGTGGTAGCCCTCGAGCGGCACGTCGTCGGTCACGCGATATCCGGCGGCCTGGATGCGTTCACGCAATGTCTCGAGGTCGCGCACGAGGAACGCCGGATGCGCCTTCGCTGCCGGGGTGAACGGCTCCTCGATGCCGAGATGCACCTCGAGCCCCTCGTCTCGGAACCACGCTCCTCCCCGAGGCGCGAGCTCGGGCGGCTTCGGCACCGGGGTGAGGCCCAGGATCGCCCCGTAGAAGCGCACCGCGGCCTCCTCCTCGCCCGGAGGCATGGCGAGCTGCACGTGGTGCAACCCCAGCAGCCGTGCCCCGCCCTCGTTCATCGCCATAGGCTACCGGTCGCACCGACGGCCCGCCCAACCGAGAACCTACGAACAGCCGCTGGTGCTGCCGCAGCTCGAGCAGACGTAACAGGAGCCGGCCGGCTGCATCTTCGATCCGCAGCTGTAGCACAGCGGTGCGTCGTTGGCCTTCGCGGTCGACCTCTCGACGATGTCGATCGTCTGGGGAGGCTCGGCCCGCAACGACGCCGCCGGCGCCTGCGGGGCATGCTCCTCGCTGCTCGCGGAGAGCTCACCCTGTGCCGACTCGGTCCGCTCGGCGATCGACCGGATCCCCAGACCTTCCCTGGTCTCAGGGGCAAGGTAGTCGAGCGCCAGGCGACGGAACACGTAGTCGATCATCGATGTCGCGAACCGGATGTCGGGATCGTTGGTCATGCCGCTCGGCTCGAACTTCGTGTTGATGAACTTGGAGACGTAGGTCTCGAGCGGGACGCCGTACTGAAGCCCGATCGAGACGGCGATCGCGAACGCGTCCATCACACCGGCGAGGGTCGAGCCCTGCTTCGAGGTCTTCAGGAAGATCTCGCCGAGACCGTCGTCGGGGTAGGACCCGGCGGTGACATACCCCTCCGCGTCGCCCACCTGGAACGACGTGGTGGTCGACGGGCGCGACATCGGCAGGCGCTTGCGCACCGGATGCGCGAGATCGACGGCCGCCTCGACCCCGGCGGCCTTCTTCTTGTCGGCCGCCTTATCGGCTGAAAGGGGCTGGGCAACCTTGCAGTTGTCGCGGTAGATCGCGACCGCCTTCAGGCCCAGCTTCCAGCTCTCGATGAAGAGCTGCTCGACCTCTTCGACCGTGGCCTCCTCGGGCATGTTCACGGTCTTCGAGATCGCGCCTGAGATGAACGGCTGCGCCGCGGCCATCATGCGCACGTGGCCCATGTAGTGGATGGGCTGTGCGCCCATGGCCGTGTCGAACACCGCGTGGTGCTCGGTCTTCAGGTGCGGCGAGTCCACCACCGAGTTGTGCTCGGCGATGTAGGCCACGACGTCATCGACCTGGCCTGCGTCGTAACCGAGCTTGTCGAGCGCTCGCGGAACGGTCTGGTTGACGAACTGCATCGTGCCGCCGCCGACGAGCTTCTTGGTCTTCACGAGCGCGAGCTCGGGCTCGATGCCGGTCGTGTCGCAGTCCATCATGAGCCCGATCGTGCCGGTCGGAGCGAGCACCGATGCCTGCGCGTTGCGGTAGCCGTACAGCTCACCGAGGGAGACCGCCTCGTCCCACGATTGCTTCGCCGCGGACAGCATCGCCTCGGGTACGAGCTCGCTGTCGATCTCGTCCGCCGCGGCACGGTGCTTGCGCATCACTCGCAACATGGCGTCGGCGTTGGGCCTGTACCCATCGAACGCTCCCATGACCTCGGCGATGCGCGCGCTGGCGCGGTACGCCTGTCCAGTCATGATGGCGGTGATCGCCCCGGCCCAAGCGCGGCCGCCATCGGAGTCGTAGGGCAGACCTCGAGCCATGAGCAGGGCGCCCAGGTTGGCGTAGCCCAGGCCGAGCTGGCGGTAGGCGCGTGCGTTGTCGCCGATCCTCTCGGTCGGGTAGTCGGACTCGCCGACCACGATCTCCTGCGCCGTGAACACGACCTCGACCGCATGGCGGAAGCTCGCCACGTCGAACGAGCCGTCGTCGTGCAGGAACTTCATGAGGTTCATCGACGCGAGATTGCATGCGGAGTTGTCGAGGTGCATGTACTCCGAGCACGGGTTCGAGCCGTTGATGCGCCCCGAGGCAGGACACGTGTGCCACTCGTTGATCGTGCTGTCGTACTGCATGCCGGGGTCGGCACATTCCCACGCCGCCGCTGCGATCTCGCCCATGAGCTCCCGGGCTCGCACCGTCTCGACGGCCTCACCGGTCGTGATCGCCTTCAGCTTCCAATCCTGGTCCTGCTCGAACGCGCGCATGAACTCGTCGGTGACCCGCACGGAGTTGTTAGCGTTCTGGTACTGGATCGACGCGCTGTCCTTGCCGTCGAGGTCCATGTCGAACCCTGCATCGCGCAGGGCGCGAGCCTTGTGCTCTTCCTTGGCCTTGCACCAGATGAAGTCGCCCACGTCGGGGTGGTCGACGTTCAAGATCACCATCTTCGCCGCGCGCCGCGTCTTGCCGCCGGACTTGATCGTGCCGGCGCTCGCGTCTGCGCCGCGCATGAAGCTCACGGGGCCGCTCGCGGTGCCGCCTCCGGCGAGCGACTCCTTCGAGGAACGGATCTTCGACAGGTTGATGCCGGAGCCGGAGCCGCCCTTGAAGATCGTGCCTTCCTCGACGTACCAGTTGAGTATGGAGCTCATGTGGTCATCGACCGCGAGGATGAAGCAGGCGGAGCACTGCTGCGGCGTATCGGGCACGCCGACGTTGAACCACACCGGCGAGTTGAACGCCGCCTTCTGGGTGACGATGAGGTGGGTGAGCTCTTCTGCGAAGACCTGCGCGTCGTGGTCGCTCGCGAAGTAGCCGTTCTTCTGACCCCAGCGGGTGATCGTGTCGACGACCCGGCCGGCGAGCTGACGCACGCTCGACTCACGCTGAGGGGTGCCGAGGGTGCCGCGGAAGTACTTCTGGGCGACGATGTTGGTGGCGTTCTGCGACCAGGAGACCGGGAACTCGACGTCGCGCTGCTCGAAGGCGTTGCCGCCTTCCTTGTAGTTCGGGATGACCGCGTCGCGCACCTGCCACTCGACCTCGTCGAACGGGTGCGTGCCCTCGGTCGTGAAGTAGCGCTCGAACGTGAGCCCCTCACGGATGACCTCGACGTCGCCCTCTCTCGTCGCCATCGGCAACCCCTCCCTGCCTCTCGGCGGTCTCGCTTCTCATCGATCTCGCGGACCGGCCCTGTGGAACACGTGTGGATGGTTTGGGGAGAACCACACCCATGTGATTACTGTTCGATGATTCTGACCGCCCTGGCGCCGCACGTCAACATGCTGTGCCGAGAAATGTTGTCAGACACAAGATGTAGTGTATCAGGGTGAACGTCTTCGCTTGGCCGGAGCCTTCTTCTGGAGCGAGACCATCTCTCGCTCGAAGTCGGCCACTCCTTCGAATTCCTTGTAGACAGAGGCGAAACGCAGGTATGCAGCCTCGTCGGTGCGGCGCAACGCCGCGAGCACTTCTTGTCCGACGAGCTGCGAGGTGATCTCCGGCCCCCGCCGCCGCAGGCGCCCCTGGATGCGGTCCACCATGATCTCGACCTCGGTCGGCGTGACGGGCCGATCGGCGAGCGCCTTGCGGATGCTGCCGGCGAGCTTCGCCCGAACGAACGGTTCCTTGGAACCTGCGCGCTTGAGAACCACGAGCCCGACATCTTCGATGCGCTCGAACGTCGTGTACCTGCGGGAGCACGCGCCGCATTCACGCCGTCGACGGATCGCCGAGCCTGTGTCGGCCGGCCGGGAGTCGACGACGCGATCAGCGTCGGCATCGCACCATGGGCATCGCATGTCGTTCGGGTGCCACAAGATGTAGTGGCGCGCGAACGCTACCCGGGGTGGTCACCAGCGTCAATCTGGCCTACCGGAACGCAACGCCCTCATCGGGCGCAAGGCTGCCATCAGCCGGAAGCCGGCAGGCTCAACACCTGGCCCGGCACGAGCGATGTCGAAGCCTCCGCGTTGAGCCGCTCGATCTCATCGATCACCTCGCGAGGGTCGCGGCCGGGAGCGCTATCAGCCGCGATCGACCAGAGGGTGTCGCCGGGGCGCACGACGACGGTGCGCGATGACACCAGGT
>Ga0180121_10000060_pt1 | contig 34799 bp, 38 predicted proteins | sample AntDrymUQ5402106_2_FD_129676 | JGI IMG/M metagenome (GOLD analysis project Ga0180121, IMG submission 129676) | Polar desert sand microbial communities from Dry Valleys, Antarctica - metaG UQ540 (21.06) (version 2) (version 2) | ecosystem: Environmental > Terrestrial > Soil > Desert | place...
GACCGCACGCTCGCTGCCGTCGCGGTGCTGGCGATCGGCGCGCTCATCAAGGCCACGGTGGCCCTTCCCCTCGTGCTCGTCGTCGTGTGGGTGGTCGCCAGGACACCACAGCCTCAGCGTGCCCGCGCGCTCGCGAGCCACGCCGGGCTCGCGATCGTCCTCGGCCTCGGCTTGGCGTTCCGCTTCCTGCAGACCGAGGACCCCACCCTCGGGATGCTCGAGCTCGCGGGCCACGAGGGCTGGCTCGCTCCCGCCGGCCTGGTCGGGAAGGTCTTCGGGTGGCTCAGCTTCGGCACCCTGGGATGGCTGGCACGAGTGACGTTCGCTGCGGTGCTGCTCATCGCGTTCGTGCGACTGGCGCGCGACGTTGCCAGGCGAAGCGTGGCCCGTGAGCCCGTGGAAGCGGTGGTCGCGGCCATCGGCTGGTCGCTCGTGCTGCTGATGCTGCTCGGGCCGGTGCTGCTTCCCTGGTACGCGGCGTGGGCGCTGCCGCTCGCGTGGCTGCTGCCGCGGCCTGCCCGGACCACGCTGATCGCGACCGGCGCCGCGCTCGCGATGGTGCAATGGACGACCGAGCCCCTGCGCTTCCCCGATGCCTTCAAGGTGAACCTCGCGATCGGGCATTGGATCGTGACGCCCACCGTGCTCGTGCTGGTGATCTGGTGCGTCGTCGACCTACGACGCCGCGTGCTGACCAGGCTCCCCCTGCACGACGCCCGCGAGGCGGCCCGGGCCGCGCTGGCCGACTCGAGCGATGTGGCCACCGGCGGCAGCGAGGGCTGAGGCGAGCGCCGGACCCCACCAGCCGTCGAGCGGCACGCCGAGCCGCTCCAGCGCGAGCGCGACGATCGTCACGGCCGCGACGCCGAAGGCGGGTGCCGCGCCGAAGGCTGCGACCCGATCGTCGAACGCCCACCAGGACCACCCTGCGCCGACCAGCCAGAGGAAGGCCAACGCCGCGAGCGCGGAGAGCGCGATCGTCCAGGGTCTCGCGGGGGCGAGCTCGTCGTCGCCGGCGGGCAGAGGTCTCGGGTCTGGGACCGACGAGCGCACCTCCGCCGGTCGCTCGAGACCGGCGCCGGCGCCGGCGCCTGTCCAGGTCACCAGCCGGTCGTCGGTGTTCGCCGACGGATCGAGGTTCCACAGAGCTGACACGAAGATCGCACGGTCGCCATCGGGGATGTCCTCGAGCGAGAGCCGCGAGAGGGCGTCGTACTCAGCCTCGCCTCGCTCGGTCGGGCGCCCGCCGGCGAGGTCGTCGAGGGCGCCGACGAACACGTACACGTCGTCGGCGCGATCGGGTGGCACGGCAGCGCGCGCGAAGTTCGCGACGTTCGTCGCCAGGAACGTCACGAACCCATCGGGGTCGTCGACCACGAAGACGAGCGGCGTGTCCGGCGGAAGGGTCTGCGCGATGCGACCGGCCAACGTCGCGGCAGCGAGGTCTTCGGGTGAGATGAACGGTGTCTGGCTTCGCTGGGCGTTGATCGCCGGAACAGCGAACAGCAGCAGCAGCGTCGCCGTGACCGCGACGGAGAGCCAGCGGCGAGGCTCCGTGCGCTCCCAACACCACGTCACGCCGACGGCGGCCAGGATCGGCAACGCGAAGCCGAACGTCACGAGTCGCTCCGGCGGGAACCATCCGGTCGCGAAGCCGATCGGCACCCCGGCCGCGGTGAACGCCGCCCATGCCACAAGGAAGCGCCGTGTGAAGCTGTGCGCCTGCAGCGTGCCGATCGCCGCCAACGGCAGCACGACCCAGGGCGCGAATCGCCCGATGCTCTCCCGGAACCGTGTCAGGTAGTTGTCGATGAGCAGGTCATCGAGCCCGACGCGCCGCAGGAAGCCGTCCTTCGACGTGTCGACCGGCAGCGGCACCGGCCCGGCGAGCATCGAGAGCAGCCCGGCGCCCACGACGACGCCTCCACCCGAGAGCGCCGCGATCACCCGGCCGGCGTCGGATCTCCACCCGTGCTCGGGCTCGAGCATCCACGCAACTCCGGCCGCCACGACCAGGATCACCCCCCCGGCAAGGAAGAACAACGGGTGCGCGAGGCCGCCCCCCCCGAGCAGGAGCGCGGCCGCGATCACCCCCCGGCGGCTCCGATGGTCGAGGGCCGCTGCCGCTGCGAGGAACGTCACGGCGAACGCCAGGTTCGACACGTAGCCGGCCGCGAGGTGCACGGCGAAGATGCCGGTCATGAGGCCCACGAGAGCCCAGCCGGGCCGGCCACCGCGCGATCGGTGATGCACCAGGGCGACCGCGCCGAGTCCGACCGACACTCCGAGCGCCTGCTGCAGTCCGGCGAGGGCGGGGATCAGCGGCAGCCGCATGGTGCCGGCGACGGTCGCGATCAGGGCGATCACGCCCGGGCGGGCGCCGACGATGGCGATGTCATCGGCGATGCCGAGCCGCGTCCACCACAGGTAGACGGTCTCGTCGGCCCCCGGGCCGAACCTCCATCCCTCGATCAGTCCCCGACACGCGAAGACCACGACGAGAGTCGTCGTCAGCAGGATCAGCCAGACGAGGTCGCGGCGGGCCAGGCGAGCGACGGACGACCGGGGACCGTCGAACGCGTCCGTGGCGTCACTCCGCCGTGAAGGCGCCCTGCGCGGAGACCATCACGGTCGAACCGTCAGCCGCTTCGCCGGAGATGGCCGCGCACAGGAACGTGCCTCCCATGCGATCGGGGAGCGCGGGGGAGATCGTGACGAGGCACTCGCCCGCGTCAGAGCTGAACTCGAGATCCCCGTCGGGGCCGGGGATCGTGAACGTCAGCACCCGCTCGGGCGAGGTCGGCTGCTGCGCCGTGAACGAGACGCCGCCGACCGTCAGCGCGCGGTCGCCGGAAACGATCCACGTCATCGCGAAGGCTCCGGGCGGCGGCACCCACAACGCCGGCAGCCCCAGCGACGGAAAGGCCTGCGATGCGTTCACCGCGCCGGTGACGGTGACCTCGGCCGTGCCGATCGTGAAGCCGGACTCGGCCTCGGGGTCGACGGTGGGCGCCGGCGACTCGGTGATCTCGACCGGCGCTCCGGTTCTCGCCGGGTCCGGCAACGAGGCCGGCTCCTCGCGGCCGCAGGCCGGTACGACCAGCGCGAACGCCACCACCGCCGTCACAGCCGTCGCGTTCCGCACCGACCCACCTCCTCGGGCGCTGACTGTACCCCCTGCTAGCATCGCCGCCATGCTCGATCGCGCCCTCGTCGAGGAGGTCCTCGCCGCCGCTCGCCGCCGGGGAGGCGCCTTCGCCGAGGTCTTCGTCGAGGAGACGACCGGCACGTCTATCCGCCTCGACGACGGCAAGGTCGAGGAGCTCACCACCGGGCTCGATCGTGGTGCGGGCGTCCGCGTGACCCACGGCACGAGCTATGGGTACGCCTTCTCGAATCGCCTCGACCGTGAGGCGCTGCTCGAGGCTGCCGACGCCGCAAGCGCGGCGCTTCGAGACGATGACCCGGGGCCGATCGTCGATCTGCGCATGCTGGAAGGGCCGGTGACGAACGCCGTCGAGCGGCCGGCCGCGGGGGTGGCCGCTTCCGACAAGGTGGCATGGCTGCGCGCGGTCGACGACGCGGCGCGCGCCTACAGCTCCGAGGTCGTGCAGGTGGTCGGCGTCTACGGCGACTCGTTGCAGCGTCGCCTGATCGCCACGAGCGACGGGCGATGGGTCACAGAAGACCGTCCGCGCATCAGGATCTTCGCCCAGGTCGTCGCCAAGCGCAGCGACACGATCCAGACCGGGCACTACGGGCCTGCCGCCTGCGCGGGCGTCGAGTTCATCGACGCCAATCCTCCGGAGCAGACGGCGACGGTGGCCGCGAAGCGCGCCGTCACGATGCTCGATTCGATCCCGGCGCCGGCTGGAGAGATGACGGTGGTGCTCGCGCCCGGCATGGGCGGCGTCTTGTTCCACGAGGCAGTGGGGCATCCCCTCGAGGCCGACGCCATCGACAAGGAAGCGAGCGTCTACCGCGGTCTCGTGGGCACCAAGTGCGCGAGCGAGCTCATCAACGGCGTCGACGACGCGACCATCGCCAACGGCTGGGGCTCTTTCACGTTCGATGACGAAGCCACGCCCGCACAGCGCACCGTTCTGTTCACCGACGGCGTGCTGCAGTCGTTCCTGTACGACCGGCTCCGCGCCGACAAACAGGGCGTGGAGTCGACCGGAAACGGGCGCCGGCAGTCCTACGCGTCCCCGCCGGTCGTGCGCATGACGAACACCAACATCCTGAACGGTGACTCGAAGCCCGAGCATGTGCTCGCCGACACTCCGAGCGGCGTGTACGTGACCGCGCTCGGCGGCGGCCAGGTGAACCCCGCCACGGGCGACTTCGTCTTCGGCGTGAGCGAGGGCTATCTGATCGAGAACGGAAAGGCGACTACCCCGGTGCGAGGGGCGAACCTGATCGGCCGCGCGATCGAGGTCATGAGCGCCGTCGACGCGGTCGCCGACGACTTCGACACTTGGGAAGGCGTCTGCGGCAAGGACGGCCAGAGCGCGCCCGTCGGCAGCGGCTCGCCCACGCTGCGTATCTCGCGGATCACCGTGGGAGGAACCGGTGCCTGATCTCGGCGATCTGGTCCAGGCGGCGGTCGAGGCCGCCGAGGGCGACGAAGCCGTCGAGGCCTACGCCGAGGAATCGCGCCAGACCGAGGCCAGCGCGCTGCGTGGCGAGGTCGAAGGGCTCGAGTTCTCTTCGCATCGAGGCGTGGGGGTGCGGTTGATCCGTGAGGGCCGCCTCGGGTACGCGTACTCGGCCGATCCTTCGATCGAGGAAGTGCTGCACGCGGTCGGCCGCGCTCGCGAGAACGCCGCGCTCACCGAGCCCGACGAGTTCAACGTGTTGCCGGCCGCGTCGGCGTTCACGCCCATCCCCGAGCTGTTCCGCGAGGACTCGGCCGATGTCGCCACCGCTGACAAGGTGCAGCTCGCGCTCGGCCTCGAGCGGCGACTCGTCTCCACCGACCCGCGCGTCACCAAGGTCGACCTGGCGCAGATCGGCGACGCCGTCTCCCGGGTGGCTATCGCCTCGACCGCCGGCGTCGACGCGGAATACGCCCGCACCGACGCATGGGTGGTCGCGGTGACGCTCGCCGTCGAAGGCGACGAGACGCAAACGGGCTTTTCCTACCGGATCGCCAGGGCGGTCGACGAGCTCGGCGTCGAGGCGGTCGCCGACGAGGCGGTCGAGCGCGCCGTGCGCATGCTCGGCGCCACCAAGCCCGAGACGGCTAAGGTGCCGGTCGTGCTCGACCAGTTCGCGGCCGAAGACTTCCTGGGCGTGCTCGCGAGCGCGCTCAACGCCGAGAACGTGCTGAAGGGGCGGTCGCTGTTCGCCGAGATGGCCGGCCAGCACGTGGGGTCAGATCTGTTCACGCTGGTCGACGACGGCACGATCCTCGACGGCCCCGGGGCCGCGCCATTCGACGGCGAAGGCGTGCCGAGCGGCCGCACCGAGCTGTTCACGGCCGGCACCCTGAACGGGTTCCTGCACGACACCTACACCGCGGCGCGCATGGGCAACGGACAGCGATCGACGGGTAACGCCAAGCGCGGCTCGTACAAGGGCTCGCCCGGCGTGGGCACCTCGAACTTCTATCTCGACAACGGCCCAACCCCGTTCGAGGAGCTGCTGCGCCGAGCCGACGGCGGGGTGTTGATCGCGGAGGTCACGGGCGTGCATTCAGGGGCGAACCCGATCTCGGGGGAGTTCAGCGTCGGTGCGACCGGGCTGCGCATCGAGGGCGGCGCGCTCGGAGAGCCGTTGCGCGAGATGACGATCGCCTCGACCCTGCCGCAGATGCTCGCGGGTATCACCGGGCTCGGCGACGACCTCCGCTTCTTCTCGAGCGTCGGCACCCCTTCGGTGCTGATCGGCGAGATGACGCTGGCCGGCGTCTAGCTTCGAGCCGGGCGTCAAGCCTCAGGTACTGACAGCGGCCGCAGGGCGGGCTCGACGCGCACCACGCCGGCGCCGTACTCCTCATCGAGTGCCGCTTGCAGCGACGGGTCCCAGACCACTACGCCGAGCTCGACCTGGTTGTCCGTGACATCGACATCCGACCACGTCGCCTCGAGACCCAGCCGCTCGGCGCCGCCGTCGCCGAGGTCGCGCTGCGCTCGCCGTAGCTCCGCGAACGTGTGCTCGGCCGACTTCAGGCAGAGCGGACCGCCCCAGACGGCGCGCATCGCAGGCTCGTGCGCCGACGGGTCGCCCGTGAACGCGACGGTCAGCACGTACGCGCCGGGCGCCTGCTCGTCGACGGGTTCCTCCAGGTAGCCGATCCAGATGCCCGCGTAGTCACCGATGCCCTCAGCGGCTCGCATCGCGGCGATCCGGTCGTCGTCGCCGGTCATCGAGGGATCGACGTCGACCCATCCTCCCCCCGGCTCGGGACACGGAGGCGCGAACTGGTCGCCGCCCTCATCGGGATATGGTTCGGGCGGGCCTGCCTCGATCAGTGTGAACGTCGTGCCGTCGTAGGTGCCGACGACATGGAAGTCCCCCCAGGTCACGCCGCTCGCCGACTCGCCACCATCGACGTCGCGCCAGCTCCAGCCGTGCACGGGAACGCCGTCGCAATGAGGTGGCAGCGACTGCAAGACCACACCCAGACAGAGTCGCACGCCGTCTGCGTCGTCCAGGACGGTGGTGGTCGTCTCGTACCGGGTCTCGCCCACGGGCTCGTCGCTTCCGGCGGCGCCCGGATCGCTCGTTCGCTCGGCGCAGGCGGCGAGCAGCAGGGCGATCGAGAATGCCGAGACGAGGGATCTCATCACGGCACGATATGCCGCGGCCACGCTTCCCGTGACAGCCGGCTGGACTATCCGGGGCCCCGGCTACGTCGAAACAGCACCACGAGGCCGGCGAGAACCGCGGCCAGTCCCAGGACCGAGGCGAAGAAGAACGAGCGTGCCGCAGAGTCTGGGCTCTCGATGTCGCCGGCCAGCAACAGCAGGAACGACGACGCCACACCGACCCCGGCGCCGAGCACCAGCGCGAGGGCCACCGCGAGCCGCTGGCCGGCCGGAAGGAACAGACCTGCGCCGCCCGCTGATGCGGCACCCGATCCGATCAGCACCATCGCCCACATCATGTAGGTGTCTTCCACCGATGCAGCCTGGCACGCGGTCTCACCGATAGGGAAGCGGTGCAACGCCTTCGTCGCGGAGGTGTCACATCTCCGTCGCACGGACGCCCGCGAGCGTGGCGCCGGTCGGTCGGGGGTCTCAGTCGTCGTCGGGGCGCTGGCGGAACCACTCAGTGAAGACCCTGCAGAGGCCTTCGTCGTCGAACTCCATGACGAAGACGTTGTCGTAGACGCGGTCGGGCCGGCCCTCGGCGTCGAAGTAGGTGCTCACGCCGGTCGCGACTCCCCTGTCGCCCTCGACGGCGAACGGTTCGTACCACGCGTCCCAGGTGCCGGACTCATCGGGCTCGGCGAGCCACGACGCGACGATCGCGTCGCGCCCGAACACCGGCTCGTCGGCGGGGTGGTAGCGATACTCGGCGTCGGCGGTGAACAGCTCGCCGATCGCCGAGCGGTCGTTCGAGCGCCAAGCCTCGACGTAGCCATCGAGCCATCGTTGCAGGGCGGGTCGGTCCATCGTGCGGCCTCCTCTGGGAAGCGATGGGTACGCTCGGGCTCGTGATGCAGCGCCAGGGTATCGACATCGTGAAGGCCGGCGGCGAGCGCGTGGACGACCTCGAGCCGCTCGCGCGGTCGCTTCATGCGTATCACCTCACCGTCGACCCGGCGATCCCGGGCATCCCGCCGCGTGACGCCGACGGCTGGTGGGCGATCCGTCGCGAGCGATATGCCCGGTGGCTCGCCGAGCCCGATGCGTTCGCCCTGCTCGCGCAGCGGGATGACGAGAAGGCAGAGCCTGTCGGATACGCGGTCGTCTCGATCCGCGACGCCGACGATTCCCATCGTTCCGGGTCGCGGTTCGCCGAGTTGCAGTCGCTCGCCGTGATCGACGGCATGCGCGGCTCCGGCATCGGCTCGGCGCTGCTGCAGGCCGTCTACGGCGAGCTTCGCGAGCTCGGCATCGAGGAGCTCGCGATCGGCGTGCTCGCGACCAACCACGAGGCGATGCGCCTCTACGAGCGGGAAGGGTTCAAGCCCTGGGTCGTGATCACGCTCGGGAAGGTACCGCCGCTGGCGCCCTAGTCTGAGCCAGACTACCTGGGTGTAACGTCGGGCGTGGAGACGCTGACTGATGCGACATGAGCCAGACGACGAATGCGCAGGTGGCCGAGATGCAACATCGAGGAAGGGTCAAGATCGAGCCGGGGGGCAAGCGCATCCGCGGCTATATCGGCGGCGAGCTGGTGTTCGACACCACCACGCCGATGTTGGTGTGGGAGGTGCCGTACTACCCCGCCTACTACATCCCCGCTGACGACGTGCGCGCCGAGCTGACACCCAACGGCGAGACCGCGTCTTCCCCGAGCCGAGGCGTAGCCGAGTGCCTCGACGTTCGCGTCGGCGATGACCAGAAGGTCTCCACCGCGTGGCGGTACCCGCGCTCCTCGTTGGAGCAGCTCCGCAACCTGGTGCGGTTCGAGTGGGACGCGATCGACGAATGGCTCGAGGAGGACGAACCCGTCTACACGCATCCGCGGGATCCGTACACCAGGGTCGACATACTGCGGAGCTCCCGGCACGTGCAGATCTCCGTCGACGGCGTCACGGTTGCCGACTCTGCTCGGCCGACCATCCTGTTCGAGACGGGCCTTCCGCCTCGCTACTACCTGCCGTTGACTGATATCCGCATGGATCTGCTGCAGCCGAGCGAGACGCATACCCACTGCCCGTACAAGGGCGAAGCGAGCTACTGGTCTCTCGAGCTCGATGGCTCGTCTCGGCAGGACTTCGTCTGGACCTACCGCTCGCCGCTCGCAGAGAGCCAGAAGGTCGCAGGGCTCGCGTGCTTCTACAACGAGAAGGTGGATCTGCGCATCGATGGCGAGCTGCAGGAGCGCCCGAAGACGAAGTTCGGCTGAGCCGTGCCACCTACCATCGCACCGTGACCACGAGCGGTCGGTGATCCGAGAGGTCGCTGTTCACGATCGTGAATCCCGAGAAGGTGAGATCGGGCGAGCCGAAGATCCAGTCGGGGCGATCGCCGGGGAAGTTAGGCGCACGCGCCGTCGATGCTGTGCCGTTCCCGGCTTCGTCCTGTGCGCTGCTGAACCCCGCGTCGAGGAAGCGTGCGACATCGTCGTCCGCTGGTTGCATGTTCATGTCGCCTGCGATGACCACGCGCTCGTCGCGGGCGACGGCGCCGAGCAGCGTCGCGATCTGCTGTTCGCGAGTGTCGGAGCCCGCACCTGTTTCGAGGTGCGTGGCAACGACGACGATCGTGGATCCGCCGGCGTCGAGTACCACACGAAGGAGGCTCCGGCGCTGAGGTCCTGATCCGAAGGGGAGCGGCATGACCTCGCTCTCGAGGATCGGTGACCGGCTCAGGATCACGTTGCCGAACCCGGCGTCGGCGGCCGGCGCCCACACGAAGGGCATCTCGAGCCGCGCCGAGAGCCAGGCGGCGAGGTCGAGCGACCCACCGATCGGCCAGCCGCGCGAGACTTCCTGCAACACGACCACGTCGGCTCGCTGCGCGGCGATGGCCGCTGCGAAGGAGTCGGGAACGACCTGGCCCTGACCATCGACGGCGGAGTGCACGTTCCAGCTCACGATGCGCAACGAGCCGTCGAGCGCGCTCGGCAGCGGGGGGTCGGGAGTCGTGACGGTCAGGAACAGCGGGATCGCAACGGCGAACACGACCGGAGCGAGGATCAGAGGCCTCGGCCACGTCGTGGCCGGTCGCGGTGCGGGCAGGCGCGCGAAGGCAGCGACCCCGAGCATCAGCGCGGCGGCTGGCGGCAGGAACCGATTCGAGATCGGCAACGGTTGCGAGGCATGGATCTGGAACAGGAAGACGAGCGCCATGAAGGTGAGTGAGCCGACCGTTGCCGCAACGCCGGTCCGCCACGCGCCGCCGTGGCGAGCACCGGCGCGGGAATCGTCACCGCCTTGGCCGAGCGCGATCGACAGCAGCCACCCCGACAGGCCGCCGGCCACGATCAAAGCCGGCAGCACCACCCAGCGGTTCGCGGCGGGCAGCACGCTGGTGAGCGCGACGATGGTCACCACGGCGGCGGCTCGAGCCGTGGAGGCGTTCATCCGAGAGCCCCACAACGTGATCGCCATCGCCGCGGCCGTTCCCGCCAGCACCGCACCCGCTCCGACGGCGGCTGACGTTCCCGACGCCGCGCCCGCGAACGCGACGTTGTGCAGGAACAGCGTTTGCAGCACGAGGAACGGCCCGAGTGCGGCGACGGGCATCACGTGGCGAGAGGCTTCCTCGACGTCGTCGGGCTCCGCACTCCGAAGACAGCTCCATGCCGCGGCGACCGTCGCGGCGACGAGCGTCAGCGTCACGATCACGGCCGCCGGGGTCGACTGCCATGAGGCGTCCCATGTGCGGAAGGCGGCATGCACCGAGGCATCGAGCGCGAGTCCCAGCATGAACGCGACGGCGAACATCGAGCCGCCGCTCGTGGTGCCTGCGCGAGCGGCGTGCAGCAGCAGGATCCACGAGCCGAGTGCGCAGGCGACCCCGAGCCCGGCGAGCCACCACGCGATGGGATGCACGATCTGCACGCCGGCAGCCGCGCCAGCCAGGCCGACGAGGGCGGTCGCGGTGGCCGCGCGCGAGCCCAGGGCACGGCGCACCACCACCCACAGCATCGGCGCCGAGAAGACCGCGACGGCGATCGCCAGAGCCGCCGGCGTGCCGCGCGATTCGCGCACCCCGTACAAGAGGGCGATCAGCACCCTGACGAGGGGAAGGCCGAGCGCCACGCTCAGTGCAACGGCGACGATCGCAACCGATGACCGAAACGCCCGCGCCTCGCGAGACGCGAGGGCGGTGTTCACCTGGGAAGCGTCGCGGCGTCGATGAGATCTGGCGGCAGCGCCTGCTCGAACGCGCGGGCGATCGCCTCCGCTCCTTCCGCGCTCGGGTGGAAGCCGTCGTCGGCGATCCACTCGGGATGCTCGATCGGGGCGTCGCCGTAGGTCTGCAGGTCGACCACGATCGCCCCGGTCTCGCCCGCCACGCGTTCGATCGCCACGTTGTATCCGGCGACCGCGGCGCGCACCTCGTTCGGGCTCGGGAGCATGATCCCCGGTATCGGGCAGATGGCGCCGGCCGGAGGGTCGGGCCTGCACGCTAGGTAGATCGGCAGCGAGTCGATGCGCGGCGTCGTGGCCACCAGCACCGTCGCGCCTTGGTCTCGCAGCATCGACAGCAGTGTTCGGAGGTCGCTCTCGTACACATCGACCGGGACCTGCGCCACGAGGTCGTTCACGTTCAGCCACACTGTCACGACGTCTGGCTGCAACATCACGGCTTCCTGCGATTGCTCGACGAGTGCTTCCGACAAGGTGCTCCCGGCCCGGCCGAGGTCGTACAGGACCGCTTCCGGCAACGCCTCGCGCCAGAGCACCTTCGGCCAGGCCTGCCTGAACGGGTCGGGCGTGCCGACCCCCGCCGTCTCGCTCGCCCCGATCGCGACGTAGACCACTGGCTCGCCCTCGACGGGCGGCACCGCCCGATCGATCGCCGGTCCGCCCGCGCCGACGCATGCCGCGAGGGTCGCGACGAGCGCCGTGCATGCGATGACCGATCGTGCGAGCGTCACGCCCCTCCCACCGCCTCGCGTGCCGGAAGCCGGGCGGCCCGGCGGGCGGGAACCGCGCCGGCGGCGAGGGCGAGCACCGCCGCGCCGACGATGCCCGCGAACACGATCGAGATCGGCACCGCGAGCCGGACCCCTTCCAGTCCCTGCTGAGAGAGATAGCCGTTCACCACCGCGCCCACGAGGGCCGCCGTCGCGATGCCGAGCGCCGTGCCCGCCACGCCGCCCACGGCGCCGACGAAGACCGCTTCCAGCAGGAAGACGCGCATGACGTCGCGGTCGCGAGCCCCGATCGCTTTCAGCACGCCGATCTCCCGTCGACGTTCCCGCACCTGGGCGAGCATGGCGTTGGTGATGCCGAGCGCGGCGATCACGAGCGCGATCAGGCCGATCGAGCCGAGCACGATGTCGACGACACGCAGGTATCGCTGCACGTTCGCGATGAGCTGCTCCGGCGCGCTCGTCGAGTACCCGAACCCGTCGATCGCTTCCCGGACCTGCCGCACCTCGCCCAAGGAATCGGCCACGACGATCAGACCCGAGTTCGGCGAGCCTGGAAGCGCCTGGCGCTCGCCGTCGCCCACCCCACGAAGCGCCCATTCCCTGTCGGCACGTGTCTGCTCGATCGGCACGAGGAATATGCCCGGGGCGGCTTCCTGAGCGACGACGCCGACCACCTCGGCGGCGACCCATCGTCCGCGATAGTCGAGCTCGCCGTCGACCGTCCGCGTGACCTGCGCGTGCGCCATCGCCACTCGCTGGCCCAGCACCTGTTCCGGCTCGCCGGCGTCGATGCCGAGTCGATCGAGGTAGCCGAGCGTGACGGCGGTCTCGTTGGACAGGCCGGCGGCGGGCAGGCGTCCGGCGAGCAGGGTGACGGGCAGGCGCTCGGCGTGGCGCAGGTCCACCCCGACCATGCGATCGAAGATCCGCTCCGGGCCACCGGGCACTTCCGGTGGCACCGCAAGCACGTCGAGATCGAGCACGGGCGCGACGGCATCGACGCCCGGCAGCGCTTCGACGCGCGCGAGCGCAGCCTCGTCGAGCAAGACCGGTTCCCCCAGCCTGAAGTCGTCGGTCTCGAGCTGCCCGGGCTCGGCGCGAGCCGCAGCAACCCGGATCGCCGTGATGGGTCCGCCCTTGCTCACCTGGTTGATCACGCGGGAGTTCGCCGTGACCACGATCGTCGCCAGGGCGACCAGCAGGGAGCTCGCGAGCGTCACGGCGAGCACGGTGAGCACGGTGCGGCCGAACCGCCGCGTGGCGCTTTCGAGGGCGAGCCGCAGAGCGTCGGACCAGCTCACGGCGCCCAGCGCCCTTCCTCGATGCGGAGCCGGCATTCGGCCCGCTCGGCTACCGCGTGGTTGTGGGTGACGACGATGAGGGTGCATCCGTGCTCGGCGCGCAACGACTCGAGAAGATCGAGGACCTGCGATGCGGCGTCCTCGTCGAGGTTGCCGGTCGGTTCGTCCGCCAAGAGCAGACGTGGCTCGTTGGCCATCGCGCGTGCGATGGCGACGCGCTGCCGCTCGCCGCCCGAGAGGGCCGACGGTCGGTGATGCTGTCGTCCCGAAAGCCCGACCGATGAGAGGAGTCCCTCGGCTCGACGGCGACGCGCGTTGCGATCGACCCCCGACAGCGTCAGCGCCAGCGCGACGTTCTCGAGTGCAGACAGCACCGGCACGAGGCCGTAGTGCTGGAACACGAAGCCGACCGTTTCACGCCGGTAGGAAGCCAGGTCGTCCCCTCGTAGCGCCCCGATCGAACGGCCGCCTACCTCGGCGACTCCTTCTTGCACGGGCTCGAGGCCACCCAGGAGCGAGAGCAGCGTGCTCTTGCCGGCGCCCGAGGGGCCGGTGAGCGCCGTGTAGCCGCGCGCCGGCACGTCGAGGTCGAGCCCGCGCAACACGACGAGCTCCCCATCAGCCGTGGGGTACGTGTGACGAAGGGCTCGCGTGCGAACCGCCACGCCGACGACCCCCGGCGTGGAAGGGATGGTGTGCATAGACTCAGTCTCGCACCGGTTGCGCCGAAAGCCCTTCTCGGTCACACCGGGATCTTGACGGGGATCCGCAAGGCCGATCCGGATCCCGGGGCCGGATGCATGCGCGAAGTGGTGTTTGGAAGCGCCTTCGTCGCGGAATCATCGCCTGGTGATGGAGCCGTGAAGGAGCGGCCAGCAGACTTCGCCCATGATCGACGTGATCCTGCCCGTGCTCGACGAAGCCGAAGCCCTGCCGTGGGTGATCGCCCGCATGCCCGGCGATTGTCGGCCCATCGTGGTCGACAACGGCTCGACCGACGGCTCGGGAGCGATCGCCAGGTCGCTCGGGGTCAAGGTCGTTGAAGAGCCCGTCCCTGGGTTCGGAGCGGCGTGCTATGCCGGGCTGGTCGCGGCTGAGCGCGATCTCGTGTGCTTCATGGACTGCGACGCATCGCTCGACCCTGGCGACCTCTGGCGAGTCGCCGATCCTGTACGCGAGGGACGGGTCGATCTCATGCTCGGTCGCAGGATGGCGGAAACCGGCGCGTGGCCCATGCATGCGCGGTGGGGGAACAGGGTCATCGCGATCGCCATCGGCCGTCGGATCGGCGTCGCCCTGCAGGACGTCGGGCCGATGCGCGCGATGCGTCGAACGGCGGTGTTGGGGCTCGAGCTCCGCGACAGGCGGTTCGGCTGGCCGTTCGAGATGGTGCTCGCAGCTGGCGCCGCCGGCTGGCGCATAGCGGAGGGCCCGGTGCCCTACCTCCCTCGCGCAGGCCGGAGCAAGGTCACGGGCACCGTCCTAGGGACCGCGAAGGCGATGCGTGATCTCACACGGGTGATGCGGTGTACCTGATCGTGATCGCCAAGGCGCCGGAGCCTGGCCGGGTCAAGACGAGACTCTGTCCTCCGTGCACGCCCGAAGAGGCCGCTGCGATCGCCGAAGCGGCGCTCGCCGACACGCTCGACGCGGTGCGTGGCGTGCCCGGCGTTGAGCCTGTGGTCGTGCTGGACGGCACTCCTGGGAAGTGGCTGCCTGCGGACCTGAGAGTGATACGCCAGCGCGGCAGCGGCCTTGCCGAGCGCATCGCGGCAGCGTTCGCCGATGCCGGCGCTCCTTCGCTGCTGATCGGCATGGATACGCCGCAGGTCGAGGCCTCGCGTCTTACGGCCGCGTGCCAGCGGCTGGGTTCGGGCGATGTCGACGCCGTGATCGGGCCCGCCGCTGATGGTGGTTGGTGGGCGATCGGGCTCACGAGCGCGGATCCGGACGTGTTCGCCGGGATCCCGATGAGCACGGATCGCACGTTCGCGGCACAGAAGGAGCGCCTGCGTGAGCTGGCCTTGCGATTCGACGTGCTCCCGGTCTTGCGCGACGTCGACCGCGCCGACGATGCGGCCGCGGTGGCAGCGGAGATGCCGGGGTCACGGTTCGCCTGTGCGGTGGAGGCGAGTGCGATCGGCAGGCTCGCGCTCGGAGGACCGAGGTCGTGAGCGCGACGGCGTGGAGCGTCGCCCACCGATCGGCGCTGGATCCGTGCGAGCGGGAGACGGTGCTGCGCTCCGTGTCTCTCCGCGCATCGGTCGCGGCCTGCTCTTCGGCTCGATCGTGGTGAGCGCCTGCATCGGGGCGATGTCCGTGCCCATGCTGTTCGGGTGGGGGCACGATCCGACAACCCGAGCTTCCTGCCGCGGAACTATTCCCTCGGGGTGGCGATCTGCTTGGCGTCGGTGTGGGGTATGGCGACCGTCGTCGCGGTCCGCCGGATGACTCGACGATGAAGCGGGGAGAGGTGGCGCCGCACGATGATGCTGGATCGCCCTCCGTGGCGTCGCCCCCCATAGGCGCCGGCCTCGGTGGCGTCACCGCCGTTGTGCTCGCCACCGGCGCGGCTCTCATCGCCATCACCCACGTGTGGGGCCGATGGCTGCAGGAACGCGGCACTCGCATGGCCGTCAACGCCCCGCCGCTCACGGGCAACGTCGATCCGAGGGCAGGTGTGCGATCGCTGCCTGCGCTCGTGGTCGCGGCGGCCGCTGTGGGCGGCGCCGACCACGTCGCGCGCACCCTCGGTTGGCGCCGCCTGCTATGGACCTCGTTCGCGGCGGCGCTCGTGTGGTCGGTTGCACTCGCAACCTGGGACGGGCTCGACGGCATCACACGCTCGGCCGCCTCGCCGGTGGACTATCTGCCGGCCTTGCCGCTCGTCGATGGTGTCGGAGACTTCGTGCGGCGGCTGCTCACCGATACGAGGTCGCTGCCCTCTCACGTGCAGGCGCACCCTCCGGGCATGGTGGTGGCCCTGCTCGGCCTCGAGCGGTTCGGTCTCGCGACGCCGGGCTGGGTTGCGGCGGCCGAGCACATGGCCGGCGCGGCGTCGGTGCCGGCAGTGCTCCTCACTGCCCGGGAGGTCGCGGGCGAACGGCTGGCGCGCGCGGCGGCGCCCTTCGTGGTCTTCTCGTCGATCGCGCTCATGTGGTCATCGGGCGATGCGATCTTCCTCGCGGCCGGCGCGTGGGCGGTCGCCCTGCTCGTGTTGGCCACGGGAGCCGACGGCCGTCGCTCGGACGCGCTCGCCCTCGGCGGCGGGGTGTTCGCCGCGGCGTCGGTGTTCCTGTCGTACGGCATCGTGTTGCTCGGCATCGTCCCCGGCGTGGTCGCGTGGCGCCGTCGCCGGCTGCGGCCGCTGGTGATCGGTGCTGCCCCAGTGCTGGCCACCGTGGCGCTCGCTGCGCTCGCCGGCTTCTGGTGGCTCGACGGGCTCGCTGTCACTCGGAGCGCATACGCGCAGGGCATCGCCCGGGTGCGGCCGTACGGCTACTTCCTCGTGGCGAACCTGGTGGCCGCCGCGATCGCGGTCGGTCCAGTCGTCTGGGTCGGCCTCATCCGCCTCCGCAACCGGGAGCTGTGGATGCTCGCGGGCGCTGCGCTGGCCGCGATCGTGGTCGCCGACGTCTCGGGCCTCTCGAAAGCCGAGGTCGAGCGGATCTGGCTGCCCTTCCTGCCGTGGCTCGTGGTTGCGGCGGGCGCGGCGTTCGCCGATGGGTCGACGGTCGCACGCCGAGGGTGGCTCGGGGTACAGGCCGCGTGGACGCTGGTGGTGCAAGCGGTGGTGTACTCCCTGTGGTGAGCCGGCGGCGATGAGGGTGCTCGTGACCGGCGGGGCCGGCTTCATCGGGTCGCACGTCGTCGACGCCCTCGTGGAGGGCGGACACGACGTGGTGTCGCTCGATGCGATCGTTCCGGGCGCGCACTCGGAGCCTCCCGGCTACCTGCATCCGGCCGTCGATCACCGAACGGCCGACGTCCGCGACCTCGACGCGGTGCGCGAGGCCGCACGCGGCGTCGACGCTGTATGTCACCAGGCGGCCATGGTGGGGCTGGGTGTCGACCTCGGCGACATCGTCGACTACGTGTCGCACAACGACCTCGGCACCGCCGTGCTGCTGCGTGCGATGCACGAGCTCGGTGTCGACGGGCCGATGGTGCTCGCGAGCAGCATGGTCGTCTACGGCGAGGGAGGGTACCGGTGCGCCGAGCACGGGGCGGTCCGGCCCGGTCTCCGACGAGTGGCCGACCTCGACTCAGGCTGCTACGAGCCGCCGTGCCCGCGGTGCGGCTCGGCGCTGGTCGCCGTCGAGATCACGGAAGACGCGCCGCTCGACCCTCGCAACGTCTACGCCGCGACGAAGCTGCACCAGGAGCACCTGTGCGCAGCCTTCGCGCGCGAGCGCGGCTCGAGCGTGGCCGCGCTGCGCTACCACAACGTGTACGGGCCCCGCATGCCGCGCGATACGCCGTACGCGGGGGTCGCGAGCATCGTCCGCAGCGCCCTCGAGCGGGGCGAGGCGCCCCGCGTCTTCGAGGACGGCTGCCAGATGCGGAACTTCGTGCATGTCTCCGATGTGGCCCGGGCGAACGTGCTCGCGCTTGAGGCCGGCGCGCATGGAGCCTTCAACGTGGCGAGCGCGGAGCCGCACACCGTGGGCGAGATGGCCCAGGCGCTCGCCGCCGCCTTCGGTCCTGATGCGCCCCGGCCCGAGGTTGTCGGCGGCTACCGCCTCGGCGATGTCCGCCACGTGTTCGCATCGCTCGCCAAGGCCGCGAACGATCTGGGTTTCCGGTCGCAGGTGGGCTTCGCCCAGGGCATGCGCGCGTTCGCCACGGCGCCTCTTCGCGAGCCTGCCGCGCGCGAGACTGCCGCGCGCGAGACTGCCGCGCGAGACGATCAGTCTGCAACGTTTCCACGTATGAACGACACGGAGGACCGATGACCGCACATCCACTCGGGCCACGCGTGGCTCTGATCACCGCCGACCGAGCGCCGTTGACAGCAGCCCGGCATTGGGACAGCGGCGACCCCGGCCCGATCGTGGCCGCGCTCGCCTTCGTGCCCGAGCTCCTCGAGGCGGCGCTCCCCTTCATCGGACAAGCGCTGAACGGCTCGATCGCCGATCGACGAACCGCCGAGCTCGTGATCGTTCGCTCCTCCGCGGTGCTCGGCTGCACCTACTGCACGCTTACCCACGGCGCGATCGCGCTCGACGCCGAGGTCTCGCCCGCCGAGGTGAGAGCGCTCTGCGACCTCACGCCTGGCCGGCGCGAGGCGTTTCCCGGAGAACGGGAACGGGTCCTGCTCGCCTGGGTCGACGAGGTCGCGGCGGGCCGTGGCGACGTGCCCGACCAGGTCGCGCGAGACCTCGCCGCGCACGTCGACGACGCCCTGCTCGTTGAGCTCACGGCCATGGTCGGCTGCACCATCTTCCTGAATCGGTTCTGCACGACGCTCCGGTTGCCGGTGAGCGAAGCGACCCTCGCGCGGCTTGCCGGAGCAGGCATCGACCCGCAGGAGCTCGCGGCATGACAGACATGGCGATCACATGCGAGGTGGCCGCATGATGGAAACGAGCACGACGGTCCGCGACGCGATCGAGCAAGGACACATCGGATCGAGGCTCTGGTTCTACGCGAACTACCACTGCAATCTTGCGTGCTCCTACTGCCTGACGGAGTCGGCCCCCGATGTCGCGCGGCGTGCGCTCGATCCCCAGCTCATGCTCGAGCTCGCTGAACAAGGTCCGTCCCTGGGCTTCACGAGCATCGGCGTCACGGGCGGCGAGCCGTTCCTCGTAGCGGAGATGCCTGAGCTGCTGCTGCGGTTGAGCGGCGTCCTTCCGGTCGTCGTGCTCTCCAACGGCACCCTGTTCTCAACGAAGCGGCTTGAGCGCATGCGGCCACTAGGGGGGCGCGACGTTCGAGTGCAGATCTCACTCGACCGCTCCGAAGCGGTCGCCAACGACGAGATGCGAGGGCCCGAGAACTTCCGCAAGGTCGTGCAGGCCATCCCGAAGCTGATCGAGCTCGGGATCGGGGTGCGCATCGCGTCGACCCTCGCGTGGGTTGACGACGACGACATGGCCAGGCTGTGCAGCCTGCATCGATCGCTCGGCGTCCCCGACGAAGATCACGTCGTGCGCGGTGTGGTGCGCCGGGGCCGGGCGCTCACGGAAGGGCTGGGCGAGCCGGCCGGCATGGCCGAGCTCGGTCCCGAGCTCACCATCACCGACGACGGAGCTTTCTGGAGTCCGTTCGGCCCGACGGTGGTCGGGGGGCGCGTCGACACCGACCTGCTCGTGACGCGCGCGATCGATCCCCTCTCGCGCCCGGCCGAAGTCCTTGCCGCCCTCGTGACTGGATCGGGGTACGCGGGCCCCGTCGATGATCGCTTCACCTGAGTCTGATGCGGAACGCGTTCCGTGCGGACGCGATGGACCCGGTTTCCGGGACGAAAGGAGACACACATGGACGTTCGGCTCGCCACCGAGGAGGCTCGGCGGCTCCCGACCGAATCGACGCTCGCCCGCGGCGCCATCGCTGCGGTGCGTATCGTGCTCGGTTTGCTCTGGTTGACGCAGTCGTCGTGGAAGATCCCTCCCTTCGACCTTCTGCGATCGTTCACGGAGTACGCCGTGAGTGACCCGGTGTTCGCGCCGTTCTCGTTCGTGGTCGAGAAGGTGGTGCTGCCGAACTTCACGATCTTCGGGTGGCTGACGACGATCACCGAAGTCTCGATCGGCGCCTTCCTGATCCTCGGGCTCATCACCCGTTTCTGGGCGGTCGTCGGCATGGCGCAGACGGTGGCGATCAGCCTGTCGATCATCAACGCGCCGCACGAGTGGAGCTGGGCCTACTACATGATGTTCGCCGGGCACGCGGTCATCTGGGCGACCGCCGCGGGCCGCGCATTCGGCCTCGACGGTGTGCTCCGTGCAGGGTGGATCCATGCCGATGGTAGAGCGTTCGACCTGCTGAGGAGGGTGTCATGACGCGCGACCGGTCCAAGGCTGTCGCGATGCTGGCGACCGTCGCGATCGCCGGTGGGCTCGCGGGCACGATCAATGGCCTCGGGGCAGAGTTCATGGCCGACCGCGGGCAGCAGCTCTGGCGCCTCTACGCGATGAACACGATGGGCGGAGTCGTCACGATCGTTGGAGGGCTGGTCGGCGCCGGCGCGTTCGCGCTGCGCTCGAAGACGCTCGCCGGACTCGTGGGGCTCATGTTCCTGGGGGTCGCGGGGCTCACGCTGATCGCGCTCGGTCAGACGTACAACTTGTTCGGCGGCCGAGCGAGCACCCTTTCCTTCTGGTTGATGCTGGGTCTCGGGTTCACCGCGCTCGCGGCTTCGCCTGAAGTGACGGGCGCGACCGATCGAGAGCCCGACGAGGCGAGGGCGTCGGTGCCACGGGCGAGCTGAGGATTCGCGCGATGCGGCGACCGGAGGCTGCCGTCGTGATCGTCCTGGTGCTCGCCGCCACGTCCGCGGCCTGTGGGAACGACAGCGAGCGCACGCGGTCGATCGCACTCGTGCCCGATGCCGCGTTCCCTGCCGCGATGGCTGCGACGCCCGACGGAGGACTGCTCTACGGCGAGCGACTGACCGGTCGGGTCGTGCGAGTGGCTCCCGATGGCGCCACCGAGGTGGCTGGTGCGGTCTCCGTATCGACGACGGGCGAACAGCGCGGCCTGCTCGGGCTGGCCGTGCGAGACGATCAGGTGTTCGTGTCGTTCACCGAGCCGTCGGGCCATCTGAGGGTCGAGCGTCTCGGGGGCGCCGTGGTGTGGATGGGACCGGCGAGCGCCGATCGCGCCAACGGCGGCAGGATCACGTTCGCGCCCGACGGCTCGCTCGTGATCGGCGTCGGCGACCTGCTCGACCCCGAGGCTTCCGCCGACCCGACCACCCCCAACGGCAAGATGCTCGCGCTCGATCCCGACGGGCCTCCCGATCAGCAGCCGATCACGCTGTCGTCGGGCTGGAACAATCCCTTCGCGTTCGCCTACGGGCCCGACGGCACGCTCTACGTCGCGGACAACGCAGGAGGAGAGGGGGACGAGCGCCTGGCGATCGGCAACCGCGGGCCGCGGCCGATGGTGCTCGCGACCCTGCCTCCGCACTCGGTGCCGAGCGGGCTCGCCGTGATGAACGACGGGGGTCTCGTCGTGTGCAGCTTCCTCGAGCGCACGCTTCGGACCTATCGCGTCGTGGACGACGTTGCCATGCCCGATGCCGTGCCCCTCGCGACCGATTGTTCGATCGGCGTCGTCACGCTCGACGACGGCAGGCTCGCCTACGCCGACGGGGGAACGATACGCGTCGTTCCGTGAGAGCCTATAGGTATGCAAAGGATCCTGATCGGGTGCGCGACGGTGATCGCCCTGATCGCTGCATCGTGCTCGACTTCGACGAACTCGACCGACCCGGCCGACCCCACCGAACCGACCGGTGAGGCGTCGCAGGGATCGAGTGAGGCCGTCGTCTCGAAGATCGGGTCGATCGACGATCTCCGATCCGCATTCAGCGAGGATGACGGAGCCATCCGCATCGTGCTCTCGATGTCGCCCACCTGAGTGACGTGCATCGCAGGCGCCAGTTGGGTGCAGTCGGAGATCCTCGAGACCAACACCGGTGCTGATATCGCCGTGTACGCCGTCTGGGTCCCGTTCCTCGGAGGGTCCGAAGACGCGATCGACGTCTCGGTCATGTCGGATGAACGCGTGCAGCATCTCTGGGACGAGTCGGCGGTCACGAGCGACTGGTTCGGCAGCAACGCGTTCGACTCAGGTACCGGCTACGACTACTTCCTCATCTACGGGCCCGATGCGCGATGGACCCAGAGCGACGCTCCTGCGTTGACGGCGTCGGGAGCGACCATCATCGGGCAGAGCGGGGAGCTTCGCGGGGCGGTCGAAGAGCTGCTCGCGAGCTGATGTTCGCCGCCGGGACCCGGCGACGCGTGCGCGTGATCGTCGTCGGATCCGCGATCGCAGCGGTGACGCTCACGCTCGTCGTCTTGCTTGCCGTGGCATCCGAAGGAGACGTCACTCTGCCGATCCTGTGGATCGAACGCGTCGGCTCGTTCACCGCCGGCCTCGTGCGGCGCGCGGGGCAAGGCCTCGGGTTCGGCGCCGCCTTCGTGGCAGGAGCCATCGCGGCGTTCAACCCCTGCGGGTTCGCCCTCGTGCCCGCCTATCTCGGGCTGTACCTGGGCGAGGCAGGCTCGGCTGGGCCCGCCTCGGTCGCGCGGGCGCTCTGGGTGAGTCTGATCGTCTCGCTCGCGTTCCTTGCCGTCTTCGGCATCGTCGGGGCGTCGGTCGGGGTCGCCGCGACGGCCACGACCCGTGTCCTGCCGTGGCTCGGCCTCGTGGCGGGCGTGATGCTCGTCATCGTCGGGGCCGCGTTCCTCGCCGGCTGGCATCCCGCGAGCGCTCTGGGTGCGAGGCTGGCCGGCCGGCTCGGAGCCGAGGCAGGTCGCTCCGGTGTCCGTGGCTACGCCGCGTTCGGGGTCGCCTACGGATTGGCCTCCCTGAGCTGCACGCTGCCGGTGGTGTTCGCGGTGATCGGGGCCGGCGCGGGGTCGACCGACACGGCTGCTGCTGCCCTTCGGCTCGTGTCGTTCGCGGCCGGCGTGGCGTGCGTGCTCGCGGTGGTCACGATCGTCGCGGGAGTGGTCGGCACGCGGGCCTTGCGAGCGTGGCGCCGGCTCGGCGCGTTGGTCCCGGCGGTCGGAGGCGTGCTGCTGTTGCTCGCAGGGTCCTACACCCTCTACTACTGGCTGACGATCGGCCGCACCCTGCTGTCGTAGATCGTGAGTGAGCCTGGCGTGAACGCCGGCTCAGATCGTCGCCTCTCGCACGCCGGTCGCGATCAGCCCGAGCACGAGCGCCGCCGCGGCGAGGCGGTAGAGCATGAACACCTTGAAGTCGTGTCGCTTCAGGTATCGCAGCAATCCCCAGATCACCAGGAAGCCGCTCACTCCCGATGAGACGAACCCCCAGAAGAACTGCGACTCGTACCCCTGGAAGCCCGCCTGCACCAGATCGGTCCCCTTGTACAGCCCGGCTCCCGCGATGATCGGCAGCGAGAGCAGGAAGGAGAACCGCGCCGCCGTCTCCCTGTCGAGGCCGATCGCCCGAGCAGCCGTCATCGTCACGCCCGATCGGGAGACGCCGGGTTGCAGCGCCATCGCCTGTGCGAGACCCAGATACAACCCTGTGCGCACGCCGATCGAGCTGAGGTCTCGGTCGCTCGGCGAGCGCCGGTCGACCAGGTAGAGCACGACGCCGAAGATGGCCAGCATCACCGCGATCAGCCACGGCGCCCCCAGGTTCTCCTGGATGACGCGCTCAGCGAGGGCGCCCACGGCCGCACCCGGGATCGTGCCCACGACCAGAGCCCACCCGATGCGCTCGTCGGTCGTCGTGACGCCTCTCGCCGCGAGCGTGTGCAGCCACGCCCGCAGGTATCGCCAAAGATCCTGACGGAAGTAGATGACCGCACCGAGCAGGGTTCCCATGTGCAGGGCCACGTCGAACGTCTTCGCGAAGTCGGCATCGCCGCCGAGTTGCTGCCATCCGAAGAGCCACGGCACCACGATCAGGTGCCCGGAGCTCGATACGGGCGCGTACTCGGTGGCGCCCTGCACGAAGCCGAGCACGATCGCCTGCCAGATGCTCATGGCGCCACATGCTACGGGCTCGGTCAGTTCGTCGGCTGAGTTGCCTCGATCGCCGTCGCGGCCTCGATGAACGTGTCGGTCGTGGCCCCGGCCTCGTCGCCGAGGATCGACACCGACAGCAGGGCGAGGCTGGAAGCACGCGCCAGCCGCTCCACCGTGAGCGGGTCGGCGAGGACCACGATCGGGGGACCGGCGGGCGTGCCGCCGACCCCGGTCGCGCCCGGTGCGGCGCTCAGGATGACGTCGAGCACCTCGAGCGCGGACGCGACCGTCTCCGTATACGGGCGCCCGGCGTTCGCGCCGTAGGTCGCGAGCACGTCGATCTCGTCGCCCGGCCGAATCGTGCCTGCAGGCGGGCCCGTGGGAAGCACGAATGCGCGGAGCCCGGGTGGCACCAGGGCCGCGACCGGACCCGCTCCGGCACCCGCGAGCCGGGTCTCGGTGAGCACCTCACCTTCGGCGAGATCGGTGGCGAGCACGCGCCCGGCGGCCTCGTCGGGCGTCGAGATCGCGCCGGGCGGCACCAATGTCGACGGCACATCGGCCACGAGGAGTGAGGCGGCGTCGAGGGTCGCGCCGCGGGTGAGATCGCCGGCCGCCACGACGACGGCGGTGGGCGCTCCGACGTCGGGACGGGACGCCTCGAGCGCCGCCACGTGGGCCTGCACGGCGAGCACGGCGCCGGTTGCGGCGAGGGCGGAGCCCGCGAACCACATCACTGCTGAGCGCGGCAGCTTGCGACGGATGAGATCGAACATGCCGCGACCGTATGAGACCGAGGCTCGTCATTCCGTGATGCACGTCACATCTGAAGCGTGGTCACCGGCCGACGAAGCCCTGCGACACTAGGCTCAGTCCGCCCGGGAGGATCCCTTCGGCTTCTGCGCGAGCGGTAGGACTCGCAGCCGGAACTCCTCCAGCGCCGCGGGCCCCACGATCTGAGCGGTGGCCTCCCGCACCCGGTCGGCGAGCGCCTGCGGGTCCTCGTCGGTGCGGAACGTCAGCTCGACCCGCGCCAGCACGGGGTCACCGGGCATCGACGTCAGACCTCGAACCGGGCGCCGGCGAGCGCCGTCGCGCACGGACAATCACGTGTTGCCGGCAGCGCAGGGATCACGGCGAACAGCAGGTCGCGGAGCTTCTCGTTGTTCTCGGCGAACACGCGCACGACCTCCTCGTGGGTGACCGGCGCGACCCCTTCCACACCCACGTCGTAGTCGGTGATCAGCGAGATGTTCGCGTAGCAGAGCTCCAGCTCGCGGGCGAGCACGGCTTCGGGGTACTGGGTCATGTTGATGACCTCCCACCCGGCGCTCGCGAACCACGCCGATTCCGAACGCGTGGAGAACCTCGGTCCCTCGATCACGACGACCGTGCCTCTGTCGTGCATCGCGATGTCGAGCCGGCCGCCTTCGGCGACGACCGTGGATCGCATCACGTCGCAGTAGGGATCGGCGAACGAGATGTGGGTCGTGACGGGTCCGTCGTAGAAGGTGTTCGGCCGGTCGTTGGTGCGGTCGACGAGCTGATCGCAGATCACGAACTCGCCCGGCTTCACGTGTGCCTGCAGCGACCCGCACGCGTTGGGTCCGAGCACCCGCCCGACGCCGAGCTCCTTCATCGCCCACAGGTTCGCCTGGTACGGGATGCGGTGCGGCGGATATTCGTGGTTCGAGCCATGCCGGGGCAGGAACGCCACCTGTCGCCCGCCTACGTCGCCGATCGTCACGGGCGCGCTCGGTGAACCGTAGGGAGTCTCCACCTCCACGGTTTCGGTGTCGTCGAGGAAGGAGTAGAAACCTGACCCTCCGAAGACCCCGATGTCGGCGGTGGTCACGAGTCGCCCCCTTCCTTGGATCCCTGCGAGGCGCCCGAGGACGGGCCGTTGGAGGACGATGCGCTCTCCTTCTTCGAGTCCGCTGCCGGTGCCTCGCTGGAAGCGACCTTCTTGTTGCCGTCCGAGCCCCCGCCGTCGCCGGAGCCGGCGTTCGAACCGCCTTCACCCCCGGACTTCTTCTCGCCCTTCTCTCCCTTCTCGCCCTTCTCTCCGGGAGGCTTGCCGGCCTTCTTCCTCTGGTCGGTGGCGTAGAAGCCCGACCCCTTGAACGAGATCGCGGGTGGAGCGAACACCTTCCGCAGCTCGCCGCCGCACTCGGGGCACTCGGTCAGCGTGTCATCGCGCATCGACTGCACGATCTCGAAGAGGTGGCCGCATGACTTGCAGACGTACTCGTAGGTCGGCATGGCTCGCCGAGTGTACCGGCGCCACGAGGCGCGTTTCGTACGAAATCGAGGCGGGTATCGCGGGGTCCGAACGGACTACCCAGAACGGACGACTTCCCCACGAGGTTGCCCGAGCGTACACTTCGGCTCCCATCCGAGGAGGCGCATCGTGAAGGTCAGGAAGGCGGTCATCCCCGCCGCAGGGCTCGGCACACGTTTCCTGCCGGCCACGAAGGCCGTGCCCAAGGAGATGCTGCCGCTGATCGACACGCCCTCGATCCAGCTCGTGGTCGAGGAAGCCGTGCGCGCCGGCCTCACCGACATCCTGATCATCACCGCGCGCGACAAGGGCGCGATCGAGGATCACTTCGACCGCGCCCCTGAACTCGAGGCATTGCTCGAGGAACGCGGCAAGTTCGACGAGCTGAAGCAGATCCGCGAGCTGTCGGATCTCGCCCAGATCCACACGGTCCGTCAACACGAGGCGCTTGGCCTCGGGCATGCGGTGAGCGTCGCGGAGGCGCACGTGAGCGGCGAGCCGTTCGCGGTGCTGCTCGGCGACGACCTGATCCATCCGTCGGTGCCGCTGCTCCGCGAGATGCTCCATGTGCACGAGCGATACGGACGTTCGGTGCTCGCCGCCCAAGAGGTGCTGCGCAGCGAGATCTCCTCCTATGGGGCGATCACCCCCGAGATGATCGAGGAGAACCTCGCCCGCGTGCGCTCGGTCGTCGAGAAGCCCTCGGCCGACGAGGCGCCATCGAACCTCGCCGCGATCGGGCGCTACGTGTTCACTCCAGAGATCTTCGACGCGCTGCGCCAGACCAAGCCCGGGCACGGCGGCGAGATCCAGCTCACCGACGCGATCAATCTGCTCGCCCAGGAACAGGCGGTGTACGCCTTCACGTTCGAACAAGGTCGCTACGACGCCGGCAACAAGCTCGACTACCTGAAGGCCACCGTGGAGCTCGCGATAGAGCGAGACGACCTCGGCCCGGCATTCAGCGCGTGGCTCGTCGACTTCGTGCAACGCAAGAAGCTTCTGTAGGCACGAACGTGCCGCTTCGGCCTCATCCGCCCGGGCCTCAACTCGAACCGCCCTGAATCGGCACGTTCATGCCGGCTAGGGTTGAAGTACGCAGCAGATGACGATATCCTGATGTCAATCGGCACGAACGTGCCTATCTGGGGGGACATCATGGATGTCAGGACAGAACACCTCGGCGACAAGTTGAGGCAGCGCCGGAAGTCACTAGGCCTCACCCAGGATGCCCTGGCTGATCTGGCGGACTGTTCCCAGCGATTCGTACGTGCCCTCGAAGCTGGGAAGCCCGGCGTTCGGCTCGACAAGTTCCTCGACGTGGCCGATGTGCTCGGTTTCGCGATCAGGCTCGAGCCCCGGACCGGGAAAGCGTGAGAGCACCAAGCATCGAAGGACTCACATCGGTCGTGCAAGCCGACGTGTATAAGGCGGGCGTGCTGGCTGCGAGGCTCACGCGGTCGCGTGACGGTGTGGAGTTCGCCTACCTGCCCGAGTACCTGGCCGCCGGTGAGCGGGCGGTCGCGACCACGCTGCCGCTCGATGAGCGGCCCGTTCGAACCCCTTCCGGGGCGGTGCCGCCCTTCTTCGCCGGCCTGCTGCCCGAAGGTCGTCGCTTGTCCTTCCTACGCCGTGCGGTCAAGACCTCGGCCGATGACGAGCTGTCGCTCTTGCTCGCGGTGGGCACCGATACGATCGGTGATGTGCAGGTCGTGCCTGCGGGCCGGGAACCCACGCCGGCTGAGCCGATCATGAGGGTGAAGCGTGACTGGAGCGAGGTTCGTTTTGCCGACGTGCTGACGGAGGCAGGTGTCGTCGACGCGGTGGGTCTGCCCGGCGTGCAGGAGAAAGTGTCTGCGCGCATGATCTCGGTGCCCGTCAGGCGTGCCGGTGAACGGTTCGTGCTGAAGGTCGCCCCTCCTGAGTTCCCGCACGTCGTCGAGAACGAGGCATTCTTCTTACAGCTCGCACGCGCCGCACGCATGTCATGCGCCCGCGCGGAAGTCGTGCATGATGCCGACGACCGAGCAGGGCTGCTCGTGCGCCGATTCGATCGCATACCCCAGCCTGACGGTTCGAGCATGACACTTGCGTGCGAGGACGCATGTCAGGTGTTGGGTCGCTGGCCTGCTGACAAGTACGTCGTCACCTATGAGCAGGTGTTCGAGGCCCTTGCCGGCCGCTGCGCCGCCCGGCCGGTGGCGCTGCGCGCGTTGTTCCAGCAGCTGTGCTTCGCATGGCTCACCGGCAACGGCGACATGCACGCGAAGAACCTCTCGATCCTGTCGACGCCCGAAGGGGAGTGGAGGGTGTCGCCCGCCTACGACCTGCCGTCGACGGTGCCGTACGGCGACACCAGCCTTGCGCTCTCGATGCTCGGTCGCACCTCCGGGGTCTCGCGCAGGCATCTACTCGGCTTCGCGGCCGAGATCGGCCTTTCGGAACGTGCCGCGGTCAAGGTGCTCGATGCGCTGCTCGGGCACCTCGTCGATCTCGAGGATCGGCTCCGAGATGGAGCGCTGCCCTTCCCGCAGGAGGTCGTGACGGACCTCGTGGCTGAGCTCCGATACCGGCGACGGCTCACCTCGGGCGATGTGTGATGCGGGACACCGGGCAGACGACCCAAGCGTGCTTCGGCCCAGCCAGGACCGACCGGCGCATCCGATCGGGTGGGTCTCATGCGAGGTCTCGGTAGACTGCGCGGATGGCCGACTATCCCCCCAAGGTGCACGATCACGATTCCGCGGACGGCCTGATCGCGGTCGACGAGGCGCGTGCTCGCGTGCTCGAATCGGTCTCGTCGCTCGCTCCCTTGCAGCTCGCGCTCACCGATGCTCACGGGTGCGTCTCGGCCGAGGACGTGGTCGCGGCGGAGAGCCTCCCCGCGTTCGCGTCGTCGGCGATGGACGGATTCGCCGTTCGCGCATCGGACGTGGCCGGGGCGACGCCGCAGCGCCCCGCGGAGCTGAAGATCGTCGGCCAGGCGTTGATCGGCTTCCGACCCGAGACGACGGTCGGCGGGGGCGAGGCGGTGGCCATCGCGACGGGCGCACCGATCCCTTCGGGGGCAGACACGATCGTGCCGATCGAGAACGCCGACGTGCAGGAAGAGATCGTGCGACTCGTCGAGGCGGCGCCCGCCGGGCGGCACGTGCGCCCCGTGGGCGAGGACGTCACTGAAGGCACCGTGCTCGTGGAGCGAGGCAAGCGCCTCGGCGGGCCAGAGCTCGGGCTGCTCGCGAACGCCGGGCACGCGACGCCGCTCGTGCACCCCCGCCCCCGTGTGGTCGTGCTCAGCACTGGTGACGAGCTCATCTCCCCGACCGAGGCGCCCGACTTCGGTCAGATCCGCGATTCCAACGCGTACACCCTCTTCGGCGCCTTGCGCGAGGCGGGCGCGATCCCCGTGCTGGCCGGCATCATCCGCGACGACCCCGAGTCGTTGAAGCAGACCGTGGTCGACCATCTGATCCAGGCCGACGCGTTCATCAGCTCGGGGGGCGTCTCGGTGGGGGAGCGCGACGTGGTGAAGGCTGCCTTCTTCCGCCGGGGCGACATCGACTTCTACAAGGTGGCTATGCAGCCGGGCATGCCGCAGGGGTTCGGCCACATCGAAGGCAAGCCGTACTTCGGCCTTCCGGGCAACCCGGTGAGCGTGTTCGTGAGCTTCGAGCTGTTCGTCCGTCCGGCGATGCTGAAGATGATGGGGCGCACCCAGCTCGACCGGCCCGAGGTCACGGCGACCCTCGCGACCGAGGTGAGTGGGCCGAAGGCGAAGATGCAGTACGCGCGCGTGGTGGTCGAGCGCGGGGACGATGAGTGGATGGCGACACCCACCGGCGGCCGGGGGTCGAACCTGATCTCGACGGTCGCACGTGCGAACGGGCTCGCCATGATCCCGCCCGGAACCGAGACGGCGCCGGCAGGCTCGCAAGTGCAGGTCATGGTGTTCCGTACGGGCGAGGACTGACCCAGGTGACCGGCGGCGTCGGGGGTCAGGCCGGGGCCGACGGCGTGACGCGCATCGTCGAGGTCGGCGCGAAGCCCGAGACCGACCGGGTCGCGACCGCCGAGTGCTGGGTGAGCACGACTCCCGAAGCGGTCGGGCACCTCGTGGCCGGCACGAAGAAGGGCAGTCCCATCGAGACGGCGAAGATCGCCGGGGTGATCGGCGCGAAACAGACGCCCCTGTTGTTGCCGCATTGCCATCCGATCCGGATCACCGGCGCCGAGGTGATCGTCGAGCCCGACGAGGGAACCGGCCGCCTGCGCGTCGAGACGACCGTGCGGGCGACCGACCGAACCGGCGTCGAGATGGAGGCCCTCACCGCCGCCGCGGTGGCGGCGCTCTCCCTCTATGACACCGCGAAGGCGTTCGACCGCGCAGCCCGCATCGACGGGCTCCGTCTCCTAGGGAAGTCGGGCGGCAAGAGCGGCGACTACGCGCTGTAGCCCGACCGGGGCTCGGCCTGGGCCACGTGGCATACAGCGCCCCTGTGGATAAACGGTCGCGCAGTCCCGCTTGTGAACAAGTGCAGTGAATCACATGGATGTGATCGATTCCCACCAGATGTGGTGCTAGCGTTCCTGCTCAGCCAAGATGTGGTAGCGGAAGCGGTGATCGACCTTACGGAGGCTGGGCGTGGAGTGGTTGCTCCTGGCGGTCTTGGGCATCATGTGGGGAGCGTTCCTGCTTCCTTCCAGAGGCGGGGCGTCGACCCCCCAAGGGTCGGTCGGTGAATTCGAACGCAGGATGGAGCTTTTGGCGCAAGCTGAGACGCACGGCACCGAGGGCCGCTGGATCGTCACCCCACGCAAGGGTGTGCGCTTCATGGGGCCCGTCGAACGCACCCGCGCTCGCGCCAGGGAGCGCCGCCGACAGGTGTTCATGTTCATGCTCGAGTCGATCGGCATCACGTTCCTGATCGGGCTCGTACCGCCGCTGCGGGTCGCATGGGGAATCACCGGCGGGCTCGTCGCGCTGCTCGCTGTGTACATCTGGCTGCTGCTCACCATCAAGCACCATGGATCGACCTACCGCACCGCGCCCCACCGCCATGCCAGGACGCAGGCCGCACCGTCGGGCCCTGCGCCATCACCGCGCTACGTCGCCGAAGGCCGCAGCGCCTGGGCGCGTCCGAGCTTCAACGGCCTCGGCTCGCTCGGCGAGGGCGATCTGGTGCACGTGGTCGTTCGAGCCGGCGAAGCGGCCGTCCGCGCCTGACCGGCCAGGCGTGCACCTCGACGACCTGACCCGAGACGTGCACTCCCGTCTCGACGCTATCGTCGAGGCGCGCGAGCAGGCCCTTCCGGCCGCCAGGCGATCGATCCGTTCCAGCGCGAACGCGATCCGCGCCGTGCACCGTGGCGAGCTCGCCCGAGCCGACGAGCTGATAGGCGAGTCCCGGGCAGCACTGCGGGCGGGACTCGATGCGGTCGCCGCGCACCCGGAGCTGCGATCGGCCGGCTACCTGCAGGACGCCCAGAAGGAGTACGCCGAGGCCAACGTCACCCGCGCGCTCGTCGCCGGTGACGAGGTGCCCGGCCCTACAGAGCTCGGCGTCGAGGACGCGCCCTACCTGAACGGAATCGCCGAGGCGATCGGGGAAGGACGCCGGCGGATCCTCGACCTGCTTCGAGTCGGCGAGGTCGATCGAGGACAGGAGACGCTCGACACCCTGGAGGATCTCTACGGCGTGCTCGTCACGATCGACTACCCCGACGCCATCACGATGAACCTGCGCCGGTCCACCGACGTGGCTCGATCGCTGATCGAGAAGACCCGCGGCGACCTCGCGATCGCCGCGATGCAAAAGGGCATCGAGCGAGCGCTCGACGAGCACGCTCGTCGTCTGCGGTCGAGCGAGTAGCCGTGCCGCCCTTCAGGCGCGACGGACCCCTTTGCTAGGCTGAACACTTCCTGGGGGTGTAGCTCAGCCCGGTAGAGCGCTGCCCTCGCACGGCAGAGGTCAGGGGTTCGAATCCCCTCACCTCCACCCAGGTAGAAGCCGCAGGTCGGGAGGCTGGGTGAGCCCTTGGCGTTCAAGGAACGGTCCGAGTGTGCCGACACTTCCATCGGACGCGCGTCGCCGGCTCGTGAGCCGCAGGTGCGCGACGGATGACCAAGGGGGTCTCGCACATGCAGTCGGAGAAGCTGTCGTATCCGGGCATCGCCGGTGCTGTCGCCGGCGCCGTCGGGCTGATGGGAGTCCTCACCTCGTGGTTCCAGATCGGTGGGCCCGGTGGGACGCTGAAGGTGGATGGCCTCGCTCACTCGAGCGGCAAGCTCGCCTTCGCGATGTCGATCTCGCTGTTCGCCTTCTCATCCGCATACGTGCTGCTCGATGACCGTCGCATCCGCCGATCGATGGCGGCGCTGATCATCGCGAGCGCGGTCATGCTGATCCTCGCGTGCTTCCTGGGCGTGACGACTGCCAACGGGGCCGACCCCGCGGTGGGTCTGTCGCTCTCGGCGCTCGGCGGCGTGCTCGGCGCGGGCGCGGGCATCCTGACGTTGCGCGATGCGCCGGTCGGCGAGGTCATCCCCGACGACGCCGAGGCTTCGGCCTCGATCTCGTAACGCCGCGAGGGGCTCGGGTCTCGCAACCCAGCTCCGCTCGGCCCGGCACGTCGGCGCTCGCGCCGCCAGATAGCCTGTGGCCGTGACGCGCGAGACCACGACCGAGCACCGCACATGGTGGGCCCGCGCGGGACTGGGTGTCGTCGACGGCCGGCTCACGATCGCCGGGCGCGACGCGGAGCAGCTCGCCCGGGAGCGTGGCACGCCTCTGTTCGCCTACGACCTCGAGCGGGCACGGGAGCAATCCGAAGCGTTGCGCGACGCGTTCGACGCGGCGGGCGTGCGAGGGCTGGTGCGTTACGCGCTCAAGGCCCAGCGCGAGCCGGCGTTCCTGCGTTTCCTGCGGGAACGGGCGCCGTTCGTGGGCATCGACGTCTGCTCACCCGGTGAGCTCGACTGGGCGCTCGAGCACGGATGGTCGCCGGAGGAGATCAGCTATACCGGCACCAACCTCTCGGACCGCGACCTGGCGCGCATCGTGCAGTCGGGCTGCCACCTCAACGTGGACCTGCTGTCGCAGCTCGAGCGAGTCGGACGCGCCGCCCCCGGACGAGCCGTGGGCATCAGGGTCAATCCTCGCGCGGGTGCGACGCACGCAGGGGGCGGCGAGAGCGCCTATGCCGGTGCGAAGCCCACGAAGTTCGGTATCTACCCCGAGCACCTGCACGAGGCGGTCGAGATCGCCCGGCGCCATGACCTCGTGATCGACACGGTGCACGTGCATTCGGGCTACCTCTACTTCGACGACTCGCTCGACGTGGTCGATCGGGTCATGGGTCGCGTGGCCGACGCTGCTCGCCGGCTGATCGATGCGGGCTGCCCGATCGTCGAGGTGAATACCGGCGGCGGGCTCGGTGTGCCGTTCCGGCCCACCGACGAACGGCTCGACCTCGCTGCGTGGACCGAGATCATGGCGCGCCACTTCGGTCCGCTCGAAGTCACCGTTGCGACCGAGCCCGGAGAGTTCATCGCCAAGCAAACGGGGGTGCATCTCGCCGAGGTCGTCACCGTCGAGGACCGTGAAGGCACGACCTTCGTGGGCCTCGACACCGGCTGGAACGTGCTGTGCGAGCACTTCGTCTATGACATCCCGTTCTTCCCGATCCTCTGCCGTGCTGCCGACGCGCCGGCCGTGCGCGAGGTGACGTTCTCGGGGCACATCAACGAGGGCCCCGACCTGTTCGCCGAAGGCTATCCATTCCCGGAAGCTCTCGAGGGCGACATCGTGGCGTTGCCAAACGTCGGCTCGTACAACGCGTCGATGACGTCGTTCCATTGCATGCGTGAGCCGGCCGCGTCGGTCATGTTCGAGAACCGCGTCTGACCGCCGCCGAGGTGCTGACGGGTTCCCTCGTGACTCCCTAGCTGAACGCGACCACGAAGGTTGCCTCGGCGCCGGTCCACCCGGCCGGCACGAACCGGAACGTGATGCTGCGGCAGGTGCCTGCCCACGATCCCGCGGTGCGCCAGCGCATGACCAACAGATCACGCCGCGTCGCGAGCCGCACATCGGCCGGCGTCGCGGCGCTCAGCGCAACCGAGCGGTCGGCGCAGTCGACTTGTTCGGTGACCGGGTAGCCGGTCGCGACGAGGTCCGACACCGCGCGAGGGGCGGGGCCACCCATGCCGAGCTCGAGCGTGGCCCACTGCCCAGCGCGTTGCCTGCTGGTGACGACCGAGCCGCTCGTTCCCGAGAAGGCGACGTAGGAGGTCGATGCTGACGTGGCGTTGCCCGAGCCGTCGATGGCGTTGACCTCGAACCGATGCGCGCCGGGCGTGGCGTCGGCGAGAGCCCCGTCGGGCACCGTTCCCTGGCAGGTCATGAGGCCTGACCCACCTTCGTCCAAGCATGTGAAGTCGGCCGCGAGGCCAGAGGCAGTCGTGAGGACCGAGCCGTCGGCAGGCGTGTCGATGCGCACGGTGGGCGGTGTCGTGTCGGTGGGCGTCGTGGGAGCCCCGAGCCGGCCGATCGCGCTCGCGTTGCCCTCGGTGAACCACACCGCGTCGTCGGGGCCGGCGGCGATCGAGAAGGGAGAAGAGCTGACGGTGGGCAAGGAGTGCTCCGTGATCGTGCCGTCGAGCTCGACGCGGCCGATGATGTCCGTGTCGGGGCCCGTGAACCACATCGCGCCGTCCCAGCCGGCGGTGATCGCCGTCGGGTCCGAGGCCGCGGTCGGCACCGCGTAGGTCGTGATCTCACCGCTGAGCGTGATCCGGCCGATGCGGTTGGC
>Ga0180121_10000061_pt1 | contig 34099 bp, 28 predicted proteins | sample AntDrymUQ5402106_2_FD_129676 | JGI IMG/M metagenome (GOLD analysis project Ga0180121, IMG submission 129676) | Polar desert sand microbial communities from Dry Valleys, Antarctica - metaG UQ540 (21.06) (version 2) (version 2) | ecosystem: Environmental > Terrestrial > Soil > Desert | place...
GCGGGCTGGTTCATCAGCATCTGGTTCTTGATAGAGTTCGCCAAATTGTTTGGAAAATTCCGTTTATACGAACATGCGATGACTGCTTTTATACCCTTCCTGTATTTTCCTTATATCGGTAGTAATGATAAAGACCGTTTTATTGGAAAAGATGTTGTAAAAAAACATAAGAAATCAGCATCCAGAGAATGGATAGATGCGGCTGTTTTTGCAATAATTGCTGCAACCCTGATACGCACTTTCATTTTTGAAGCTTATACCATTCCCACCGGTTCAATGGAGAAAACACTGCTTATTAATGATTTTCTTTTCGTTAGTAAACTCAGTTATGGACCACGCATCCCAAATACCCCTCTTGCTGTTCCATTCGTACACCATACAGTTCCTTTATTTAATACCAAATCGTATACGGAAACTGTTCGGATTCCATATACAAGGTGGTTTGCACGACCTGTAAAAAGAAATGATGTAGTGGTTTTCAATTTTCCTGCAGGCGATACGCTCACACGTGAGAAAGACTCGCAGGATCCCTACTATGATATCCTCAGGAGAACTGAATCAGAAATATACAATGATTTGCGCGGCCAAGTTAAAAACGAAACAGAGTTAAGAAGTCTCAGTCGGGATCGAGCACGTGAAAATGTATGGAATTCGTATACTGTCACTACAAGGCCAGTTGATAAAAGAGAAAACTATATCAAACGATGCGTTGGGATTGCGGGCGATACACTGGAGGTAAAAGAAAATGTAGTATTTATAAATGGAAAACCACAGCCTGTGCCACCGCGTTCACAGATCCATTATATTGTTGTAACAAATGGAACGCCGCTGGATCCGGATGTGATGAAGGAAGATTATAATCTTGACATTGAAAAAGATGATTACCGTACTACCGGAAGACCCAATGAATTTGAAATGCTGCTAACTGCAGAAGCCCGGGATAAAATGTTGAAGAACAGACTGGCTAAAAGTATTCTTACCGATTACGGTTATCATATGGGAGGCGGACCTGTTTATCCATATGATACTGTCTTCAAATGGTCAAGGGAAAATTTCGGCCCGATTTGGATACCTAAAAGAGGTTCAACTATAAAACTTGATGATAAAAATTATACGTTATATCAAAGAGTAATTCGCGTCTATGAGCAGAATCAATTAGAAAAAATAAATGGAAAGATATTCATCAATGGTAAACAAGCAGATTCTTATACTTTCAAATTAAATTATTATTGGATGATGGGGGATAACCGGCAGGATTCTCAGGATAGCCGCTACTGGGGATTTGTTCCAGAAGATCATATCGTTGGCGAAGCATGGCTTATCTGGATGAGTTGGGAAAGTGGTTTGCGATGGAACAGGTTGTTTCGGACAATTCATTAATCTTTATTAGGCTTTTGGTACAATAGAAAAGCAATAAATTTGCTCATCCTTCCATTTCTTGGAAGGATTTTTTATCCCGGCAGATAAATAATATTCATGATCCCGCATGAGGTACATTTAATATTTGAGGAATACGATTCATCCGATAAAATCCATAAGGAAGATGCATTTCTATTAACAAAAGCCCGGGCAAGTACCGAACACGCATATGCACCCTATTCAAATTTTCATGTCGGAGCGGCTGCAAGACTTGCAAATGGTGAATATGTTACCGGATCAAATCAGGAAAATGCATCATTCCCGGTTGGTATTTGTGCCGAAAGGGTTTTATTATCAACAGCCTCTTCTTTATATCCCGGGATTCCGGTCACGGCGATTGCAATCAGTTACCGTGGACCGGGAGGAGACAGCGATCATCCGGTGGCCCCCTGCGGAATATGCAGACAAAGTCTGCACGAATTTGAAATAAGGACAGGTCAACCTATTCGACTTATTCTTGGAGGAATGAATAGCAAGGTGTATGTAATTCCACAAGCAGGTGCTTTACTGCCTTTGGCGTTTTCAGGTAAAGAATTGAAATGATATTTTAATATTCAACAACAAAAAAATTAGTATGCTATCGGATTTGCAGAACGATCACTTCTCTAACTTGTATTATTAGATTCAGACTTATTCATGCTTTATCACAATTCTGCCCATCACTTTTCCGTCTAATATGGCATCAATCCATTTTTCATTGAGCTCTTCCAATGAAACTTCTTTTCCGATCACTGAAAATTTTTCTTTGACATTCCACTTAGTTGACAACATATCCCATATGATCGAACGAAATTCCATTAGCATCCCTGCAGAACCGACCCCCAGCAGACTTACTCCATTTAAAATAAAAGGATAAACGGTGGTATGTAAGTCAGCGGAATCAACAAGTCCGGTTGTAATCACACAACCTTCACTACCGCAACCTTTCAGTAAAGTTGACAGCGTATTTCCTCCCACCGTATCAATGGCGGCTGCCCATTGACTTTTTATCAAAGGTTTCCCGGTAGTGTCGTCAACAAAGTCTCGACCTTTTATTTCAGATGCTCCCAGAAACTGCAAATATTCCTTTGCATCTTTTTTACCTGTGATGGCAATCACATGATATCCGCATTTCGATAAAATTGAAACAGTCATGCTTCCTACACCACCGGTTGAACCGGTAACAGCGATCTTTCCTGTACGTGGAGTAATGCCCGATCTTTCCATTTTATATACTGCAGTAGCTGCTGTGAATCCGGCTGTACCGATGATCATGCATTCAAATAATGTAAGACCTGGAGGTTTTTTTACAACCCATCCGGCAGGTATTTTTATATATCCGCCATATCCTCCCGGAGTATTCATTCCAAGGTCGTACCCGGTTACGATCACTTCATCACCGGCAGCAAAATTTTCGTGCCTGCTCAATTCAACTATTCCCGCAGCATCAATGCCGGGTGTATGAGGAAATTTTTTAGTTATGCCTTTATTCCCTGTTGCAGACAAAGCATCTTTATAATTCAAAGAAGAATATAATACCCGGATCAATACTTCATTTGCAGGAAGATCTTCCAGCATCCGGTAAACGATCTTCCTTTCAAATTTTCCTTCATCTGTTTCAGATACGAGAAGGGCTTTGAATTGCATGGGAGATGGGAAATTGAAAATTAAAAATGTAAAATGCAAAATTAAAAATTCCTTTAATGTAATATACCTTCGGATAATAAACTTTTTTCTATTTCAATATCACTTAGAATAAAGAATTTTTAATTTTGCATTTTTAATTTTTAATTTTATTTTTATTTTTTGTCTTAAAACAACGTCTGTACTCCATGCGCCGTTTTTTTCTCGAGATCGAGCAGCCATTTTTTTCTCCATTTACCCGCCATATACCCAACCATTTCGTCATTACTGCCTATTACCCGATGACATGGCACAATGATGGCGATATTATTTTTACCATTTGCAGAAGCTGCCGCACGGATGCTTTTCAAATTACCAAGTCTTTTTGCGAGTTCCGCGTAACTAATCGTAGTTCCATAAGGAATATTCATTAACTCATACCATACTTTTTGTTGAAAATCAGTTCCTTCCTGACTGAGAGATATTTCAAAAATTCTTCTATGTCCCTGGAAATATTCAATGAGCTGTTCTATACATTGAATAATTCCGGGGTATGGTTCGCGCTGATCATCGGGATGTAATTCTATCCTGTCATGAAAACTGATCTCAGAAATATACTGACTGGTTCCTCTGATCCGCAGTAATCCGATTGGCGACTGATAATAGGAGGTGCAAACCAGATCTTCGTGCATTTTTAAGGGGTTAATACCGAAATTCATAATAACGGGATTTTTTGGGCTTACGGGGTACATTTTGATTAACCGATTTTATTTCCGTTATCTACTTTTCTATCAGGTTCCAGTAACACAACCTTGTTTTCCCTGGTATAAACACCCAGTACAAGGCATTCACTGAAATAATTTGCAATTTGTTTAGGGGGGAAATTCACAATTGCTATAATTTGTTTGCCCACTAAATCTTCCTTTTTATAAACGGAAGTAAGCTGGGCAGCAGAGTTTTTGATTCCAAGTTCGCCAAAATCAATTGTGATCCTGAAAGATGGATTTTTAGCTTTTGGAAAATCATTAACTTCCAGTATTGTTCCGGCCCTGATATCAATCTTTTCAAAATCTTCCCAGCTTATTTGCATCATGAATGATTAAGTTATCTTTCCGGCACGGATATTTAAAAATACACAAACTAAAATGTAAATCATGAAACGCTCAGCAACGGCCGTATGGAACGGCTCAGGAAAAGAAGGCAAAGGACATTTGACGACACAAAGCACAACGTTGAAACAAACACAATATTCTTATTTATCCCGATTTGAAGAAGGAGTGGGAACGAACCCGGAAGAGCTAATAGCGGCTGCGCATGCGGGTTGTTTTAACATGAAACTCAGTTTCGTTTTAGGAGCCGCAGGCTTTACTCCCAAATCAATTGAAACTACCTCCGCAGTATCACTGGATGATGGTAAGATAACAGGATCACACCTGGTGGTAAAGGCATCGGTTCCTGATATTACTGCAGAAAAATTCCGTGAATGCGCCGAGGATGCGAAAAATAATTGTCCGGTTAGTAAGGCTCTAAATATGTCGTTAACCATGGAAGCTAACCTCGCATAAATATTTTTATATGCAGGAACAAAACAGATCCAGGCGTCAATTTATCAGAACCAGCTCCATTACGGCAGCCGGATTTTTTATTGTACCCAGACATGTTCTTGGCAGGGGATTTATTCCACCGAGCGATAAATTAAATATTGCTGCGATCGGTGCAGGGGGTAAGGCCACGGTGAACCTGGCAAATTCTTTTAACGGTGGTACCGATAATATAGTTTCATTGTGTGATGTGGATGACCGTATGGCGGCTGATTCCCGGAAGAAATGGCCACAGGCAAGTTATTACAGAGATTACCGTGTGATGTTGGAAAAGGAAAATAAAAACATTGATGCGGTGATCATTACTACTCCGGATCATATGCATGCCGTGATGGCAATGACTGCTATGCGAATGGGTAAACATGTATACCTGGAAAAACCTTTGACACACGATATATCTGAAGCCAGGACATTAACAAAAGCAGCCAGAGAATTCAAAGTCGTTACTCAAATGGGTAACCAGGGAAGCAGTGGTAACGATACGCGCAAAATAGAAAGCTGGATCCAAAAAGGAATGATTGGTGATATTCACACTGTTGATGTCTGGACGAACAGGCCTGTGTGGCCGCAGGGTATTCCGACTCCCGCAGGAAAATTTGATATTCCGAAAGAAGTTGACTGGGATCTATGGCTCGGAACTGCTCCTTTCCGGGATTTCAATCCCATCTATTTGCCTGCCACCTGGAGAGGTTGGACGGAATTCGGAACTGGTGCACTGGGAGATATGGGATGCCATTTTATCGACGTACCCTACAGGGCGCTCGGACTTAAATATCCAACATCCGTTGAATGTAGTGTAGGAGCAGTTTGGAGTGGATTTTTTCAGTCTGCCATCTATACCGACAGTTATCCTCCTTCATCAAAAATCCATTTACAATTCCCGGCAAGGAATAATAAGCCCCCCGTTGAACTGATTTGGTACGATGGAGGAATACTTCCTAAGCGACCTGCGGAATTATTAGCGGATGAACCGATGAGCAACGAAGATGGGGGAATGATCTTCTACGGAACAAAAGGAAAATTAATGGCAGGACTCTTCGGGAGAAATCCAACTTTACTGCCCACGAGAAGAATGAAAGAAATGAAACTTCCTGCTCCGATCAGAGCACTTGTGCCTGGCGGCGAAGAAGGTCACCAGCAACAATGGGTGAAGGCTTGTAAAAAAGGGTATGGAACATACACCAGTTCCTCATTTGATCAGGCGGGCCCTTTAACTGAAACCGTGATTATGGGAAATCTCGCTATACGCAGTTACAACTATACCGAAAAAAATGCCCGTGGAAATGATGTTTATCCCGGACGAAAAAAATTATTATGGGATGGTGAAAATATGCGCATCACGAATTTTGAGCCGGCAAATCAGTATGTGAAAAGAGAGTACAGGGGGGAGTGGAGGATGTAGGTGCTGGTTGGTGGTTGGTGGTTGGTGGTTGCTGGTTGCTGGTTGTGGTATTTGGATTTTACAGGAAATATATACTTGGATATTTTTTTTCTTAAAAAGTATTCTTTTTGATATTAAATTATTAACGTCGCAAAAGGTTTGTAGGATAGCTGATTGCTGATAGCCAACCTCAAACAATTTATCATCTGAAAAAAAATCCCATGCAAAAAAAGAAACACTTCGCCTCTCGTAGGCAATTCATTAAAAATACTTCCATTGCTGCGGCGGGCTTCATTATAGTACCGCGGCATGTTCTCGGAAGGGGTTATATAGCACCGAGCGATAAATTAAATATTGCAGGAATAGGTGTTGGAGGCAAGGGAGAAAGCGACCTTGGAGAATTTGCAAAAAGTCCACGCGTAAATATCGTTGCCCTTTGCGATGTTGATGATCGCGCTGCTGTTAAATCCCGTCAGCGTTTTCCGAAAGCAACTTATTATAAAGACTTCCGTGAAATGCTTGACAAAGAAAAAAATAACATTGATGCCTGTTCCGTATCCACCCCGGATCATACACATGCCGTGGCAGCTTTATCAGCCATGAAACTCGGCAAACATGTGTATGTTCAAAAACCGCTTACACATGATATTTATGAAGCAAGAATACTTACCGAAGCTGCAAAAAAATATAAAGTGATTACCCAGATGGGCAACCAGGGTGCTTCCGGTGATGGGGTGCGTAAGATGAAAGAGATGTACGATGCCGGTACTATCGGTGATGTACATACGGTATATTCCTGGACAAACAGACCGGTATGGCCACAAGGTGTACCTACTCCGACCGGAACTTTTGAGGTTCCAAAAGAACTCGATTGGAATCTCTGGCTTGGTCCATCAAAATTTATAGAATATAATCCATCCTACCTGCCGTTCAATTGGAGAGGCTGGTGGTCATTTGGAACAGGTGCTCTGGGAGATATGGCATGTCATATCATGGATCCGGTTTACAGGATTCTTCCAATAGATTATCCAAACGAAGTGGAAGCAAGTGTTTCAGGTAACTGGAAAGGATTTTTTGCAGAGGCAAATTATGTCGACAGTTGTCCTCCTGCTTCCATCATTCATCTCACCTATCCGAAAAAAACAGGGAAAGGTAAAATTAAAGTTTCCTGGTATGATGGTGGGCTGCTTCCTCCAAGACCGGAAGAACTGCTGCCGGAAGAACCTTTTGGAAACTGGGATGGTGGTGTTCTTTTTATAGGTTCTAAAGGAAAACTGCTGGCAGATTGTTATGGTGAAAATCCAAGATTGCTTCCATCTTCCAGAATGAAGCAAACCGCCGAACCAGTCAAAAAATTAAAAAGGGTTTCTGAAGGACATTATGTGCAATGGGTAAACGCCTGTATCGACGGATATGGAAAAGGTGTTACCAGTTCTCCGTTTGAATATGCAGGACCTTTCACTGAAAGCATATTGATTGGTAATCTTGCAATACGAAGTTATATGATGCAAAACCCTAAAATGAAAGGTTGGGGTGACAAATACCTGGGGAGGAAAAAGCTGCTCTGGGATGCAAAGAATATGCGCATCACAAACTTCGAAGAAGCGAATGCATTTGTGAAACGTGAATACCGGGATGGTTGGAGTCTGAGTTTATAAATTTTTCATCATCGAAAAAGTGAAGCTTCCAAATGCTTCACTTTTTTTATGTGAAAAAGGAAAAATAAATAACTTTTTTTAAGAGAGAAAATAATCCCACCAGATTACATTATGCGAATTTTATTAATTGTGCTGCGGTTATTTATTTATGATTCAGCCAGCGGCCAATCAATATATCCGGTCGGACGTTGGAAAGCCTGGTGGATCGCTCATCCTTCTGACCAGGGTTACCCAGTTTGGGGTATTTCATTTTCGCAAAAATATTCAGTTGGCCACCAGGCCGGATTCTTTTATCATACATGTTTCGGGCGATAATCTTTACAACCTGTTTGTTAATGGTAAGAAAGTAGCATATGGTCCTGCCAAAAGTGATCTCTCCAACTGGAATTTCGAAACAATAGATATTGCTCCCTTTCTTATAACAGGAAACAATGTGATTGCATCCACAGTATGGAACTTTGCCGAATTCCGTTCGTATGCACAAATCAGTTACAAGACGGCTTTTATTATTCTGGGTCATAGTTAAGTTGAAGAAGTTATCAATACCAATAGTTCCTGGAAGGTGACGAGAGATTCAGCTTATAAATCTTTACCGCTTGACCGAGGGGAACTGAAAACCTATATTGTTGTTGCAGAAGGGGAGGAAGTAGATGCAAAAAACGCTACCTGGAATTTTTCTTCGCATAATTATGCTGATGACAAGTGGATGAATGCGCATCGGAATTAAGATGGCATCCTGCTAAAACCAGGACTTTATGATTTCACCTTCAACAGATCCGCTAAAGCAAGCAATTCTGTTTGCTTGTATTTATTCTTTTCTTCATCGAAACATTTGCTGAATTCTTCCAACAGCACCTGGATGATTCGACGGTTATCGAGCGGCTTGAAATATGCATCGGCAGGAGGAGTATTGATTCTCTTAAAATAATTTTCAACATCCTTATGTGTAAATGCCTGCCCGCTCATAGGATCAATAAAAAATTCTGTTTTGTACAACATGTTTTCTGCATGTCGGTTAAAATCGTAATCCGATTTAAAGTATCCCAACACAAACTGCCTTGGAATGTTGATAGCTCTGATCGGGACATCAAGTAGTTCGCTCAATATCAAATACAATATTCCATTTGCAATAGCATTTCCACGTTTGGTTTCCAGTTGTTTATTGATTAGAAATTCTTCCGGTTGCTGATATGCAACTTCTCCACCTTTCAGGCTATAATAATTGTAAAGTATACTCGTGAGGACGTTCACTTGCTCCAAGGGAGTCAGATAGCTATTTAATTCAAGCCATATATTCCTTCTTAATTTTTCAACATCCTGGTAAACCTGTGTTGTTGTAAGGTCAGGGTATTGGAAACGACTTACCAGCAAAGCTCCTGTTAATAAGTCCTGGTGTATATTATTATTCCATTGCTGGAATTCTTCTGTCAGATCACGGTAGTGTAACCGGTGTATCAGCAATTCAATTCTTTCCTGAACATCTTCGCTGATGGTATTTTCCCAAAGATTCTCCAGGTTAGGTATAATTCGTTTTCCAAAATCAATGATCCGGGTGGAAACAGCTCCAAACACTTCTTCGTCGGGATCATCAATTAAATGAAACAGGGCTGATATTTCTTTATTCTCTTCCATAGTTAAACGGTTCTCAGATAAAAGACACTGTATGTACGGAAATCAAGATCGGAGAACTTATAAAAAATAATTAAAATTCTTTTCCACAAATTGTGGTTGGATGTTCATTACTTTAAAAATGATTTAATCAATCTCTCTGAATTTTGATAAACGAGATCACAGGACTGTTAAAAAATCATCCTATTTAAATTCAGAGCTAAGTGGCAAATGACTGTCGAAGAGCTGCTCCAACTGCCTTTTTTCCGCTGGATCCTTAAGGGTCCGTTTAGGTATAACGATGGCATGATAGGAATTCGTATACAGGTAATAGGAAGTGTTCGTTTCGTCTTTTTTTACAATAGCCTCCCATTCGTATTTACTTTCAGAGAGTTCATCCTTATCGATGATGCCGGTCTTCAAAATAATCACCTCGGCGGGTTCAAGTATGTGTTTATTTTGAGGTTCGCTCAGCATCTCGTTGACACGGCGACGAATAGAAAAACGAATAAAATACGGTATGAATGCAAAGTATACAATCGCTATAACGGCAAACACGGAGAAGTCAAATACCAGATTGTGATGGGGATTGCTTTGAATATATAGTGATGCGATCACAGCATACAGCGCCATCACACGCAAATAGTAACGCCACCTGTATTTTTTTCTGTCTGACGCAGCCCACGCAGTATGATAATTGTAATCAAAGTATTCGCTTTTTGTGAGGGTAAATTTGAGAGAGAGCATTAAGTGAGGTATCAGGTATCAGGACAAGACACAGGAGCCTGATTAAATAATAATTTTATTTACATTTAAAATTTAGTATTAAATAAGAGTTGAATTTACATCCGATACCTGATTCCCGATACCTCTCCACTCTCAACTCTTCTTCCTTTTAAATCCTTTCTTCGGCGGGTTGGCTTTTCCATGTTCAATCATTTTTTCAATTTCCTCAAGCGTAAGTTCAGCGGCATTTTCCTGTTTATCTTTAGGGATCTTGAAATTGCGTAAACCCTGTTTGATATATGATCCGTAAGGACCTCGTAGCAGTTGGATCTTTTCTTTCTCAAAAACCTTGATCGTTTGTTTTTCTTTCGCTGCTCGTTTTTCTATGATAATGGGTATCGCTTCTTCAATTTTAATGCTATAAGGATCAAATTCCTTTCCCAGGGAATAAAATTTTTTATCATGCCCGATATATGGTCCGAACCTGCCAATGTTAGTCTGAACATCCGACTCTTCAAATTGTCCGAGCACCCGTGGAAGTTTAAATAATTCCATGGCTTCTTCGAAACTGATCGTTTCAATGCTTTGTGTATTCTTCACTTTTGCAAACCGGGGTTTCTCCTCATCGCTCACATCACCTATCTGCACCATCGCCCCATACCTACCCATCCTGGCTATGACCTTTTTTCCTGATTGAGGATCTATTCCTAATTCCCTTTCCCCTTTTATCCTTTCCGCATTTTCAATTGTATTCTCTACATCTTTTTTAAATGGCAGATAAAAGTCATCGATCATATCATGCCATTTCATTTTACCTGCCGCCACTTCATCAAATTCTTCTTCAATTCGGGCAGTGAAACCATAATCCATGATATCGTCGAAATATTGTTTTAGAAAATCGGTAACCACTAACCCGAGGTCCGTAGGGAACAGTTTTGATTTTTCTGCCCCCGTATTTTCCTGTAACACTTCTTTGCTGATCAAATCTTTCTTTAATAATAATATACGGTAGTCTCTTTTTACGCCTTCCTTATCCCGTTTTTCCACATACCCTCTTTTAAGAATGGTAGAAATAGTTGGAGCATAAGTGGAAGGTCTTCCAATTCCAAGTTCTTCCAGTTTTTTAACCAGAGAAGCTTCCGTATACCTCGGCAAAGGCCTGCTGAATCTTTCTATTGCATCCATTTCCAGGAGAGGTAATTGTTGTCCTGTCTTTAAAGGGGGTAACATCCCTTCCTGGTGTTCGTCATCACTGATATCTTCCTCATCCCTGTCCTCCATATAAACTTTCAGAAAACCATCAAATTTTAAAACCTCTCCCTGTGCAGTAAGTTCTTCATTGTTTGTGGAGATCTTGATCTTTGCTGTTGTTTTCTCCAATTCTGCATCAGCCATCTGACAGGCAATCGTTCTTTTCCAAATTAATTCATATAGCCGCTTACAGTCAGGATCCGGAACGGTTGCATTTTCCATGTATGTCGGACGAATTGCTTCATGAGCTTCCTGTGCAGATTGATTTTTGTTTTTGAATGTACGTGACTGCACATATTTTGTTCCGTACTGAGTGGTAATCTGCTTTTTAATTTCTTCCAATGCCGTTTCACTAAGATTAATACTATCGGTACGCATGTAAGTAATCTTACCGCTTTCATATAATTTCTGCGCGAGCAGCATGGTACGGCTAACAGAATATCCAAATTTCCTTCCCGCTTCCTGTTGAAGAGTGGAAGTAGTAAATGGTGCGGTTGGACTTTTCTTAGCAGGTTTGACCTGAATATCATTTACCGTATAGGTGGCCCCGATACAACTTTGCAGAAATTTTTCCGCTCCTTCGATATTATTGTGTTTCTTTCCTTCTGCAGTAAAAGTGACAGGCTTTTTATTATTATCATTCGCGGTAAACCGGGCTTCAATTCTAAAATTACTATTAGCAAGGAAAGCATTGATCTCTCGTTCTCTTTCAGCAATAATGCGGACAGCTACACTTTGTACTCTTCCTGCACTCAGATTATTTTTCATGCTCATCTTTCTCCACAATACGGGGCTAAGTTCGAAGCCTACAATTCTATCCAGAATACGACGTGCCTGTTGTGCATTTACCAGGTTCATATCAACGGTACGAGGCTGTTTAACGGCCTTTTCAATAGCTGGTTTTGTGATCTCATGAAAAACAATGCGTTTCGTTTTTTTGGGATCCAATCCTAAAACTTCGCATAAATGCCAGCTGATCGCTTCCCCTTCACGGTCCTCATCTGTTGCGAGCCAGACCTCACCGGATTTTTTTGCTATCTGTTTTAGTTCCTTAACAACCTTTTCTTTATCGGCAGGAACAATATATCGCGGTAAATACTTATTCTTTACATCGATACCCATGTCTCCTTTTTCCAGGTCACGAATATGACCGTAGCAGCTCTTTACTTCAAATTCATCACCCAAAATTTTTTCTATTGTCTTGGCTTTCGCTGGAGACTCTACAATCAATAAATTCTTCGCCATACTTGTACCTCTTTAAGAGCCTTAGGGCGTGCAAGTTTACAGTATAACCTTCAAAATAAAAAATAACCCGGATGAACCTATCCGTGAAAACCCGCATTTGCACGGCATTTTACTTATGCATCCATCATTTCAAATATCCTGTTGTGCGGATTTTTTAAACAGCAAAAATTAAATTGATTGAAACAGTGTTTGAATTATTATTCTAATTTTTTCGCTCCCGTTTGGTGATAGGATCTATTCAGCTTTTACATTTATTGGTTGTAATCACCTATTCATTTACTGATTTCATTATTTCATTTAGAAATTGGAAAAAATAAATCCTTCTGCAGTCTAAACAAATGCTAAATACATTAACTTAGAAACACCAAAAACTTTCTGTATGAGACGGCTACTGCTTGCTGCTGCTTTTCTTATTATTTATTCTAATTGTCTGCATGCACAGTTAGGAAATCTGCGAGATAGATTGCTTAAAAAAGGACTGCCATCTGTAGATGAGTTAGTTAAAGGCAAACCCCCGATCACTACCAGCTTATCTGACGCTCAATGGGAACAGGATTTGCCAGCCGGCTCTTTAAATGAAAATTCAAAGCCCCGTGCCATGGAAACTTTGGAGCGTACCGCAAATGCGGGTTTTTTATTACAGTCAGGCTATTTCCAGTTTCATGGCCAAAGCTATTGCCTTAAAGCAGGTACCCACGGACCGGGGGGTGGAGACGGCTATTTATATGCTCCGACACTCGGACCGGAAGATGATGCAGTTATAACAATGGTCCGTAATTCAGTAAACCATCCTGATCTTCCACAGCAGGAGGTTCAGCAGCTTTTATGGGCTATTATTGCCAGGGCCAAATTTGAAGATCTCCGGGGAAATTTGAAAGCGGCTGCCTTACTTCTTTTAAAACCCAGCCAGATAGCAGGGCTGAACCGCAAGGCTATGGATTTTCTTCCTGCTTCGGTAGTTGATAAAGCGAAAGCATCTGTGCCGCCCGTCGTTCAGCAGGTTATTGAAGCAGAAAACAAATTAAGGCATATGCTTACCGACCCGGCTGCTTCATTTGCCGATATGGAAGCTGTAGCTGTATTAGCAGGGGCTGTTGGTATTGGACCAGGTTCCAGAGCGGTCCCAATGGGACGATGGTCGTTACATCCTGATGGGTATTATGTGCGTTATTTGCCCAAGGGATACTCATATACTGTTGTACAGGTATGGGTACCGAATGGTTCCCCTTCGATAGGTAAAGAATACGATCCTTCCACGCATATTGCAGTTCCGGGAAATACATCAAGGCAAAGGTTGATTCAGTCAGGAAGGCCAAAGCAGCATTAGCCATGAGCCATGAGCCATGAGCCTTGAGCCATGAGCCTTGAGTTATTATACTCTGCTTACGAGTATTGTATTTTATAGAATAATCTTCATAACTGATATTGATTAGTTACAGTTCATAGCTCATAGCTCTCGAATCTTCACACTTTCTTTACAATTACTATCCACCTTTTCCCGTTCTTTGTTTGTCCGCTTCAACCACACTACCAGACGAAAATTTTACTTAACTACTTAACACGCAAACTATGCCTGCTAACCTCAATGGTAACCAGAACGGACTGTATTCGTACGATTCATTCGGTGGCACAAGCCGTAATGAAGAAGGAAATTTTTTATGGTGGTGTGCTGGCGCTCATCAGCAATTGGTTCGAAATTCACCATCCGAACATAGTAAATATTCGGGCCTCGGTGGGGTGATCCTCGCAACGTTTGTATTGGCCACACTTTCTTCCGGGTATGCCGTATACAGCGTCTTTGGAAATATCGGGTGGACAATTCTTTTTGCGGTGATCTGGGGGGTTATCATTTTTAATTTCGACCGGTTCCTGGTTTCCACTATGCGTAAATATGGGATTTCACGCAGGAAACAACTCTGGATGGCTATTCCGCGAATACTGCTCGCGCTCATCATAGGAATTACTATCGCCCGTCCGCTTGAACTGAAAATTTTTGAAAAGGAGATCAATGTAAAAGTTGCAGAGAATGCGCACAAAAAGATGCTTCTGAATGACAGTCTGCTCCAATTAGAAAACAGCGCCTTATTGCAATCAGCTGATCTTGAAAGAAATCGACTTCAGGCAAGAAAACAAAGTATAGAAGACACACTGGGGAGGTTGCAGCAATCGTATATGGACGAAGCTGATGGAACCGGCGGAAGTCAGCAGCGTGGTATTGATCAACTTACCCGCATGAAACAGTCAGCATTCAATAATGCAAGGGGACAATATGATCCTGAATTACAACAGCTGGATCGTGGTATCCAAAGCCAGGATAGCATTCTTGCAAATGCAAAAAATTCACTGCAGGATAAAAGAAAAAAATATGAAGCGTCTGTAATAGCGAATGTTGGTTTTCTGGAAAGAAATAAAGCACTATCAGATCTGGCAGACGAAGAGTCAAGTGTTTTCTGGACCAGTTTGCTTCTATCACTCCTTATTATTCTGATAGAAATAGGTCCGATACTATCAAAACTGATCATGCCTGTCGGTCCTTATGATGTTGCATTGGCAAAACACGAATTACTTCAAATGGCTGCATCCGAAAATGAGATCCGGCGAGATAAAGAACTAGTTTTTGAAAAAATGAAAGGCGTGTACAAACAGAAAAAAGATCTTTCAACAGAATTTTTAGGAAAATTGAACGACCTACAGCGAAAACATATGATTGAGGAATTGGAGAAATGGGAAAAAGGGGAAGGAGATGAAAAAGATAAAAGGATTACCGTGGAAGAACTACTTAAACGAATTCGTGAAAAATACAGGTACGACGAAGAAAATCTACTGTAAAAACAAATAAAATAGCAGGAGTAAAAGAAGCAAAGCGATTGATAAGGAAATCCATGTTCCATTCACACGGAACTTTCTCCTTGTAGTTGGAAATAACAAAAAAACAATTCCCATTATCAAAGTCAGCACACCAAAAAGCCCGATCACCATGGTAACATCCGGGCTATTATAATTAGAATACAGTATTGAAATAATCAACAGCGTTAAAAGTGATAACAGAGCAAAATTAATTGCCCATCCAAGAGGTTTCCTCTTTATAAATAATACTACACCAATAAAATTCAAAACGATTGTTGTAATAACCCGGGATAATGAAAAGAGCTCATTTCTATTCATGATGATGCTGCCATCTGTACTATATAACAATTTTGATTTGGACGAAACGAATGAAATAGTCTGAAGAATAAGGTAAAGTCCTGCTATGATACACATCAGGCAGATAACATATTTTTCACTACTGCTTAATGATTGCCTGCTCTCATTCATTTAATAACAGATTCAATTGCTTGTGCCAGTGCAGAGGCCCATTTAGCATATTCCTTACCGGAAGGATGTAAACCATCCGAAGCTACCAACGACCTGTCTGTTACAGCATCTCTGCTGCCGGGCGTGATATTAATGTAAACAACTCCTTGCTCCTTTGAAATGGATTCGTTGAGCGCGTTAAATTCGTCAATTTCTTTTGCAATCAATTCTCGATTCCTGCCTTCAGCAAATGGAGTACTTCCCCAGTCTGGGATAGACAACACAAAAACCCTGTTCGTTCTATTGCCTGCCAATTGAATCGCTTTTTCAAGTAGTAGTTTGAATTCTGAGGTATATTCCTGTCGGCTGTAACCGCGATACTGATTATTAACTCCAATCAATAAACTTACTATATCATATGGCGGATTTAAAGATGCACTGTTAATAGCTGAAATCAATTCGGCAGTGGTCCATCCGGTTTTTGCAATAATTTGCGGTTCGCTGAATAGTATGTTTTTTTCCTTCAGTAATCGGACGGTCTGATATGGGAAACCAGCTTCTCTGGAAACACTTTCGCCAATTGTATAGGAATCTCCCAATGCCAGGTAACGGTAACCAGTATCTGACATAACACGTTTTGCAGTGCAATGTAAAAACAGCAATGGAATTATAAACACAAAAAATAAACGCATGACAAAATTTAATATCCGCAACATAATAGAAATTACTGAATTTCTTCGATTTCCTCTCCGCCACCATTCCTGTTATTCTTTCTCCTGAAAAGTGAGGTATCAAACTTTCCAAAACGGTAGTTAAAGTTAAGCCGAATGAATTGAGGATCACGAAGTCGATAGGTATTTTGAACAAAGTAAACTGATTCGGAATAAATCCGGCTGGCATCAGAACGAAAGAGATCATTGATGCTTAACGAAAGAGATGCCCGACGTTCCTTTAAAAATTCATATCGAATAGAGGCATCGACTTCCCACTGAGGTTTTATATATCCCTGGGCAGTTGTTTGAGGTCGACCCCAACCCCCACCGCCGCCACCACCACCCTGACCACCGCCACCACCTCCCTGACCACCGGAAGGAAGAATTGTCTTCGAGCGGTATTCGAAACTGAGCTGGATTGAAAAATTCTTTGAAAGACGAAATGTATTGTCCAATTCCCCAGACCAACTATATATATTACCCTGTTCTGATAAAGTAGGTTCCTTAATATTGATCCGGGAAGTGAACAGATTAACATTTGTAGTTAATTCCCACCATTTTGCGATTGTTTGCCGATAGATCATTTCTAATCCACCTATATAACTTGAATTAGCATTGATAAAAGTATTTATCAGATTATCTTTTCCCGACACCGGATTTACTTCTCTCTGCTGAGAACGTGTAATCAAATTATCAGTATAACGGAAGTAAAGAGAGGCAAGAAAAGTATTGGTACGATTAAAAGTTTTTTGGTAAGCGAGCTCTGAAGAATAGGTGAATTCAGGAGTAAGATCAGGATTGCCTCTTGACAAATTTAGCGAATCGGAATAATCCGTATAAGGGAAAAGTTGCCAGAAATTGGGCCGGTTTACACGACGGCTCAGATTTAACTGTAATTCCTCATTATCAGATAATTGTTTTGTAAGAAATATGCTTGGAAAAAAGCTAAACGGGAAACTGTTTCCGTAATTGATAATGGTGTCTTTACCAGATTTCTCTGTAGTGAAAACCTCTCCGCTGTATTCTGAACTTTCAATACGAAGTCCTATCTGGTACCCAAAACTTCGAATTTTATTGGTGAAAGTAGCATACGCTGCATATACTCTGTCTTTATTAGTATACTGCGAAGATAATTGCGGAATTATAGAATAGTTATCCTGGTAATCAGGATCAAGTATGAGATTGCTGCTGTTAAGATTTCTTGATTGAACCCTGGCACCGAATTCCATTTTGGAATTTTCTGTCAAGGGATAGATGTAATCTGTTTGGACAGTGAGTTGTTCGTTTTTTCCGAAAGCATCAATAATTCTTCCGCTTTGTGAAATAAGGGAACCACCCTGCTGAGCAAAGTTTCGAGTCACAATGATGTTATCATTTTCATTTTTAATACTATTATAATTAATGTCAGCAGTCCACTCATGTCCTGGTCGGGCAAAAATATGTTTGAATCCTACTGTCATTCCTTTATTCCGCCATTCTCCATCAGAATTCGAACGGCGAATCGAAAATGATTTGCCGGTATAACCTGTAAATAAGCTATCGACAAATAAATTATTGAGGTTTTCATTATTGGACAAGCCCTTTCCTGAAAATCCTGCAATAGAAAGTGTATTTCTGTTGTCCATGAAATAGTCAAATCCTGCTCTGCCAAACAGGTTGCTGTTTTTATTGTAAGCATCATCTACTTGCAGTAATTGTGTATTTAGCTGATTAAAGCGCGTTAACCTGTCTGTCCTTCCTTCGGATATTGATTTTCGCTGCCTGTAATTGATGCTGACAAACGTATTGATCTTACCTTGTCGAACATTCAGATCAGCTCCTGAATTATATCTGAGTCTTTGGTCAATACCTACCCGAAGACTTCCGTTGTAACCTGTTTTCCTGTTTTTTTTCAAAACAATATTTACAATACCTGCACCACCACCAGAGGCATCAAATTTTGCTGAGGGATTGGTTATGAGTTCAACACTTTCAATAGCATCCGCAGGTATTTGTTCAAGGGTGAGCGTGGTAGGTCTGCCATCAACAAAAATTTGAGGAGCACTGTTTCGAAGTGTAAGATTTCCATCGATATCAACAGAAATTGATGGAACATTCCGCATTACGTCTTCCGCAGTACCCCCGGCTGAACTGATAGTTTTGTCGACATTAAATACTTTTCTATCAATAGATAGGGACATACCGGAACGGGTGCCTGTAACAGTAACGGCTACCAAGAGTTGGGGATCAATAGAAAGGCGGATATTGCCGAGGTCTTTTTCATTTCCGGAAGCAGCTTTGAAATCAACCTGTTGTTCATTTATTTGAAATCCTATTCCGGAAACGACGATTTTGTATTGTCCTCCCATTGGGATGTTATCAATGCTAAAATCTCCATTTGGTCTGGTTAGCATGCCTCCTACAATCAAATTTCCCCGGGAACCAGTATCCGTACTCGTTTTGAACATTTGCACAGATGCAGCATCAATTCCTTTTTTCGTGGTAGCATCTATAACGCGACCATAAAATCTTCCGGATGTCGATCCACCCTGTTCCCGACGTTGAGCCCAGCTTGTGGAGAATAGTAAAACCATTAAAAAAACTGAAAATCTTTTTCATTTAATTGACTTGTGTTAGCAACGAGTAGTAAGTATAAGAAGCGAGTTAGTCAGAAAACCTGCGATGAATATTCTTTCTACTTATTAATAATCTTATAGTTCAACTTCTATTACCTTATTTCCTGATTCGTCAAACAAAAAAAGCCGGAGTATCTCCGGCTTCAGGTGTAATTGATATTTCGGGTTTTTACTGTACTCCCTGCATGCCGTTCTGCATTCCTTCCTGTTCCCCACGCATGTTTTTTCTTTTAAATAAGGCAACATCAAATTTTCCAAAACGGTAATTGAAGTTAAGTCTGACAACCTGCGGATCTCTTCTCCTCCAGTCATCCTGGATAAAATAGGACGATTCTGAATGAACAAAATATCTACGCGTACGGAAAATGTCATTCATATTAAGAGAAACAGATGCATTATTTTTTTTGATCATAAAATCCTTACGTACCCCCAGGTCCATTCCATAGTTTGCATTAATATATCCCTGGGTAGTAGAAGCAGGTCCACCCCCGAATCCACCACCACCGCCGGGTCCGCCACCACGACCTCCGCCTCCGCTATTCCCGGTTGTCACCGGTAATGCACTTTTTGATTGATAATCTCCACTTAGCTGAATACTCCATCCCTTAGCTACCCGGAAAGTATTATTAATTTTACCTGACCAGCTTGTTCTTTCATTTTCAAGATCATTTACAATATTGCTACCATTGATCTTGGAATAATAAACATTAGTACTGACATTTAACTCCCACCATTTATTAAGTGTATTTCTAAATATCAATTCCAGACCACTTGCATAAGCCGATGTTGCATTCACCCACGTAGAAACCAGTGCAGAATCATTTGTCTGGCCCAGCTTTTCGGGTCGCTGGTATCTTGCGATCAGGTCCGTAGTATACTTGCCGAATAAAGTGGCGAGAAATGTATTATTCTTTTCGCCATAAGTTTTCTGATACGACAATTCTAATGAGTTGGTGAATTCAGGCTTTAAGTTTGGATTACCTGTCTGGTAATTTAATGGATCGGAGAAATCAGTATTTGGCATTAACTGGAAAAAGTTTGGCCGGTTAATGCGTCGACTATAGTTCAATTGAAGATCCTGTTGCTTTTTAAAAGTTTTGGTCATGAAAATGCTTGGAAACAAGCTTATTGGGAAATCATTTGTGTATGTTCCCTTACCCAGTTGCTCACCGCTATAGCTGGAACTTTCTGCTCTCAATCCTACCTGATAACTGAATTTGTCTTTTATCTTCTGTGAATAAGAGGCATAAGCAGCATATACATTATCTGTATATTCAAAATTATTGCTGATGTTTGGATTGAAAACGCCATCAAAAAAATTCAATTGTCTGCTTGTAAAAGTTCGAATCTGAGTTCGTAATCCCATTTCCCATTTTATATTTTCGGTGAGAGGATTCACAAAATCGGTTTGAGCAATAACAAACCTGTTTGTGCCTCCGCCTTCTATTGATTGCAACCTTTCCGGAAACTTAGGATTATTTTGTTCCATATCACTGAATGAACGGAAACGTATATCCGAAAGGTTGGTATTTTTACTTCGGTTGTAATTAATATCTGCTGTCAATTCCTTTCCGGCTTTTGCGAAAAGGTGTTTGAAGCTTAGCTGAGTACCATAATTCCGGAATGTATTTTCTCCCAGAGTGTTGCGGTATTGGGTTTCATAATTGGTGCGTCCTGAAGTGTCAATCCTGGATTTATTTCTGTTATCAAAATTGAAATTACCTCCTACAATTACTTGTGAAATAGTAAGGGTGTTCCTATTATTAAGAAAGAAATCCATTCCAAACCGGCCAAAGGCAAATGCTCCGTTAAACTTACTGTCATTATCCTGGAAAATACTTGTCTGGGGTGTTTCGAGCAAATTAATACGATCAGTTTCACCCCAGCCGATTGACTTACGTTGATTATACATTCCATTCCCAAAGAAATTTACTATTCCCTGTCGGATATTGATATCTCCTCCCGCATTTATTTTTGCCCTTGAGTCAATGCCACCACGAAGACTTCCGTTGTACCCGGCCTTGCGATTTTTCTTAAGTACGATATTGATAATGCCTGACTGGCCTCCGCTGGCGTCAAACTTTGCTGAAGGATTAGTGATCAATTCAACACTTGAAATGGCATCAGCCGGGATCTGGTCCAGTGTGAGATTGGTGGGACGGCCATCCACAAATATCTGTGGCGCACTGTTTCTCAAACTTACATTTCCTTCTACATCCACATTCAGGGAGGGAACACTACGCATAACATCAATGGCTGTTCCACCCGCCGATGTTATATTTTTTTCTACATTAAATATCTTCCGGTCTATCCCCATTTGAATGAGAGGCTTATTACCACTTACCGTTACACTTTCCAAAACTTGTGCATCTTGTTCGAGTTTAATATTACCCAGGTCCTTATCTACACCCGCAAGCGCCTGACTCATATCACCCCCCTTTGATCTTTGTAATACAAATGCTACTTTTTGTTCGACAGGTTTATATCCAATAGCTGTTAATTTCAATGTATAATTTCCGAACACAGGCAGATTTTCCAGACTGAATTCCCCTGTTTTCCTGGTAAGCATACCGGAAATGATAGTATCTTTTCTTTTCTTTGTTACCGTATCGAATTTATTCTGTAGGAGTTGAACAGATACGGCTTCCATTCCTTTATTGGTTTTGGCATCAATGATTTTGCCATAAAAATGACCGATGTTCATGGATTGAGCACCGGCAGCGCCTCTGCCTGGTACACCACCGGGAAACTGGGCTGATACCTGAAATGCAATTAATAAGAATGTAATAAGGGTAGAATATTTTCTCATATTTGATTAATTGGTGGCAAAGTTGATGGGTTCGATTGACAAATACATGACAAATGGATGAATGGTCATTATATGATGTAAAGGATTTTAAAAACCTGCGGAAGCTGATAAATTTTAAATGTTAAAAACTGTTAAACGTCCTGGCCAAAAAATGGTTCAGATGTATTCAATCCATCACAATTCATTCCGTTTGGAAGATTTCCTCCATTGATAGCAGCGTAAATTATAGACCGGAGGTATCCTGCCCCGGAATTCGATTGATATCAAATGAGGAAGAAAAATCTGATGTCTGCAAACTTGCTTGATTTGTAATTTATTTTGAGAACGGGGAACATGGTTCTAAAAAATCACCCTATTTAATCCGATTTTTGTTTTTTGAAGGAAAATACTTTTCAGTTAATTTTACCACTTAAACGGTGATTGTAGCTCAGTTGGTTAGAGCATCAGTTTGTGGTTCTGAGGGTCGTGGGTTCGAGCCCCATCAGTCACCCGGTCCCCTGGCAGTATGCCGGGGGATTTTTTTAATCAGAAGGGTTGAGCTATAAGTTATGAACTAAGGAAAGCAAAATACGGTTGACTTTTGCAATCACAACTTTGTTTATTACTCCTTACAAAACGTAACAAAGCTAACATTACCTGCAATTGCTCAAAGCTCATGGCTCATGGCTCGTAGCTCAATCCCATCTTGCCGCTCTTCACTTTCCTGGCAAACCGTTTGTTAATAATGCATTTCTATAGCAACAACCCAGCGCATTTATCGTTATTTTCGTAACAATGACAAAAGCATTTCAATTTATGTTCAGCAAAAGAAATTTACCGGTAGTTATATTATTAGTTTGTACAGGTTTGGTATTGGCTTTTCGTACCCTTGGTCTGGGAGGTGGAACTCCCCCCACCAAATATGAAAAGATCCTTCATAATGTAGGCGAAATGCTTTCCGAAATACATTATAGTCCCAAAAAGATAAATGACGAATTCTCTAAAGAGATATTCAAAAAATACCTGGCCGAAAAGATAGATGTTCAAAAAAACATCTTTATGCAATCAGACATCCAAAGCCTGAGAAAATTTGAAACAAAACTTGATGATGAAATAAAGGGAGGCCAGGTTCAATTTGTCCCCGCTGTTTCAGAACTTTTCAAAAAAAGAATACTGGAAACTGAACAGATCTGGAAAGAATTGCTGTCAAAACCGTTAGACTTTTCGAAAGATGAAATTGCGAATTTCAATACTGATCAGGTTGATTATCCGAAAAATGATGTTGAAAGAAAGGAAGCCTGGCGCAAAAGACTGAAGTATATGGTATTGGACCGTTATGCGGAATTACTGGATGCACGCGAGAAAAATGCCGGTAAAGAGGGGTTCGTATCAAAAACTGATGTTGAGTTGGAAAAAGAGGCACGTGAAAGAGTAATTAAATTAATGAATAAAAGTTACGAACGGTTGAAGTTTAAATTTGATGACGATGAGCGATTTAATTACTACGTAAACACCATTACGGAAACAATGGATCCTCATACCACCTATTTTGCTCCGATTGATAAAAGATACTTTGATGAGCAGATGAGCGGCCGGTTTTTTGGTATAGGTGCTTCTCTGACTGAACAGGAAGGAGCTATTAAGATTGCTACAATCATTACTGGAAGTCCTGCATGGAAGTCTCAGCAATTGAATGTAGGGGATATTATTTCAAAAGTTGGCCAGGCAAAAGAAGATCCTGTGGAGACAATTGGCTTCGAAGTTCAGGATGCTGTAAAACTTATTCGTGGGAAAAAGGGTACAGAAGTTCGATTAACCGTAAAAAAATCAGACGGTTCTATCAAATTGGTGTCTATTATCCGTGATGAAATTATCCAAGATGAATCATTTGCAAGAAGTGCAGTAGTAAATACAGATAAAGGCAAAATCGGTTTCATTTTCCTTCCGGATTTTTATGCTGACTTCGACAATCCAAAAGGCGCCCGCAGTTCCGATGATGTTCGCAAAGAAGTTATCCGTCTTAAGGAACAAAAAGTAGACGGTATCATCATCGATCTCCGCAATAATGGAGGTGGTTCATTATATGATGTTGTCCAAATGGTTGGGTTATTCATAGAAGACGGACCCATCGTTCAGGTGAAAGATCGCGACGGAAAACCACAGGTGTACCGTGACCGGGATAAAAGTGTTTTATATGACGGGCCATTAGGAGTGATGGTGAACGAATTCAGTGCATCTGCTTCTGAAATTTTTGCTGCTGCAATCCAGGATTATAATCGTGGGGTGATCATTGGCAGTACTTCTACTTATGGAAAAGGAACCGTTCAACGCAATATCGGATTAGACAAAACGCTTGGACTTATAGAACCTAACAGTGAATTAGGTACTGTCAAATTAACTTTACAGAAATTTTATCGAATCAACGGAGGATCTACACAATTACGGGGTGTCAATTCAGATATTACCTTACCGGATGTTTTTGAATATTCTCCATTGCGTGAAAAACACAATCCCGATGCTTTACCATGGGACGAAATACAAAAGGCAGATTTCAATCGGTGGAAGTACAGCCTGGATCTTAATCCTATAAAAAAATCAAGTGCAGAACGGATACAACAGAATCCATCGTTTAATTCAATCCGTACAAATGCACAGTTCTTATCAAAGCAAAACGATAAAGTATATACGCTGAACCTGAAAAAATACCAGGAAGAATTCAAACAGATCAGAGCAGCTGCCAAATCAATTGAAGGATTGAATAAACTTTCAACCGAATTAAATGTGGAAGCGTTGCAGGAAGATTTGAAAAGATTTGAATATGATGCTGGTAAAACAGACAGGTTCAAAAACTGGATCAAGAATCTGCGTAACGACATTTACCTTGATGAAGCGGTAAAAGTGGTAAATGACATGATCATCCAGAATAATATTGTTTATAATAAAAACAGTAAGAAATCTTTTTAACAACCTCAATTTCCATTTTATTAAGCCGGGTTTGCCCGGCTTTTTTGTTGTTACTTAACAATTACGAATTGTGGAACATGATCTGAATTTTTAATTTTTTGCATTACCAGAAGGTTGATTCCAAGAGAACCAGTTCATTTAGCTTATTTTTGCTTCCTATTTTTTATGCGCATGTACAAAATCACTTTTAAGTTTGAACAGAAAGGATTACAACCCGTAACCCTCCATAATGTACAGGCGGATCAAAGCTTGCTGGAGATCGCGCTTGGAAATGATATTGATTTACATCATAATTGTGGCGGTGTACGCGCCTGTAGTACCTGCCATCTGTATGTTGAAAAAGGTGAAGATTACATGGAGGAGATCAGTGATAAAGAAGAGGATTTTGTTGATCGTGCCATCAATCCCAGGCTGAATTCGAGGCTTGGATGTCAATGCTTACTTCACCAGGGAGCAGGTGAGATTGTAGTTACACTTCCCGACCAGACGCAATTTCTTGGAGAATAAACTTTTAATAATTTATATATTATTCCCCCAATATGACTTTTGAACCACCTATCAAATGGAACGATTACGAAGACATTGCTATGAAATTATATGAAAAATTTGGTGCTGAATTCGACGAGAGCAAAATTTACCGTATCCGCTTTACTGATCTGCTAGAGTGGGTACTACAAATTCCCCATTTCACCGGGAAACGAGAGGAGAGCAATGAAGGACATTTGGAAATGATTCAAAGTTCGTGGGTTTATGAGTGGAGGGATAATCAGAAGTAAAGTTCCTGGTTCTTAGTTCATAGTTTTTTGTAAAAAACGAAGAACCATATCAAGAACTTACAATCGAAAACTAAGAACTGTGAACTAAGAACTAAGAACTAAGAACTTCCCCCATGCTCAACCTTTTCAAATCCATCACAACTTTTCTTTTTGATATTGATGGTGTACTCACTGATGGTTCATTATTCATATTCAATGATGGTGAACAAGCGAGACGGATGAATATTAAGGATGGGTATGCCCTTCAGCTTGCTGTTAAACAGCGATACCGGGTGGCCGCATTTTCCGGAAGTGATTCCGAAGCTGTAATCCTGCGTTTGAAAAAACTAGGAATTACAGATGTATTCATGAAAGTCGAAGACAAGCTGGGATTCATCGAAGATTATTTAAAAAAAAATAAAATCCCCTGGAAACAGACATTGTTTATGGGAGATGACATTCCGGATTTACCTGTTATGAAAAAAGCCGGTCTGGCCTGTGCGCCTTTGGATGCTGTTCATGAAATACAACAGGCTGCAAAATACATTTCCTTCTATAAGGGTGGTTCAGGGTGCGTAAGAGATGTTATTGAAAAAGTTTTAAAGCTGAATGGCCATTGGGAATTGGATGCTAACATAGCAAGTAAATAATGCACGTAGATTCTATGTCTCCGCCAATGACACTTGCCTGGTCGTGCACTGAAAGCCTTTTACAATTGCTAATTTCCTGGCCGTTCTTATGAGAAAAAAGGAACACCACATAGGCACATAGAAACATAGGTTCAAATAGGATTAAGCTGATTGAAGATGACACCAATGAGTCCTGCACGGAAAGCTTTATAGAAATTCTTACTTCTTCGCCGTCACCCTGCTTTGCTCATAGTAGCGTAGCGAAGAGGAGAGGCCCTGCCGCAGCTAAGCGAAGGCTGGTACGAAGGGTCTGTTTTCTATAACAATAAGTGTCACAGCCAGTCCCGGCAAATGGGTGCTCTTGTGTAATTGAAGTTAAATGTGAGATCTGAAATTCTTCAAACGACAATAAGCAATCTGTTTCTCTTCACTATCTTCGACAGGCATGAAATTGATTTTTGCCTTTTTGCGATTAATTCGTTCACTCAACCTCCTGTTTATTGCATTAACGCAGTGGCTTTTTTATAAATGCATTCTTTTACCAACTTTTGAACAGGCAGGTCTGACGCCAATGCTTACCAGTAATCTTTTCTGGCTCCTGACTCTTTCGTCCGTGATGATCGCTGCTGCAGGTTATATTATTAATGATTATTTCGATCTGCATATTGACGAAGTGAACAAGCCAGGTAAATTGATAATAGAAAAATTGATCAGGAGGAGGTCAGCTATTATCTGGCACTGGATATTGTCTTTTGCAGGAATAATATTGGGAATTTATATTGGTTGGAAACTTCAGCTTCACTTATGGTTAGGTCTGGCTAATCTCTTATGTGTGACAGGTCTTTGGTTTTATTCTACCACGTTCAAAAAAAAATTGCTGATCGGTAATGTGATAATTTCTCTTCTGACAGCCTGGGTGGTTCTTGTGATAGTGGTTGCAGAATCTGCAATCTTATGGAACAATCAGCCCAGGCCTGCTACTTTCCGCGTAGATAAACTGCTACGCTTATCCTTTTTATTTGCAGGATTCGCGTTCATCATTTCACTCATACGCGAAATCGTTAAAGATATTGAAGATATACACGGGGATGCAAAATACGGTTGCCGTACAATGCCAATAGTATGGGGATTGCATGTTTCAAAGGTTTTTGTTGCAACATGGATGATCGTATTAATCGGCTCACTGGTAATTCTGCAGGTATATGTATTATTATTCGCGTGGTGGTGGGCTGCAATTTATTGTCTGCTATTTATATTCATGCCCTTATTATATATATTCCGGAAATTATTTAAAGCAGGCAGACCAAAAGAATTTCATGACCTCAGTAATGCAATCAAATTTGTAATGCTTACAGGTATATTGTCTATGGTTTTTTTCAAAATATATGCATTTGCGCAATGAATCATTTTCTAAAAACAATTGTATTAGCTTCCAGATCGCCAAGGCGTAAACAATTACTCGAGTGGGCGGAAATAGATTTTGATATCCTCGTGAAAGATACCGATGAAAGTTATCCAGACTCCATTTCAGTGGAAGAGATTCCAGTCCATATTGCTCGAAATAAAGCAAACGCTGTGCTGACCTGCTCAGAATTTGAAAGGTACGAGTCAGGAAATACGATACTTGCTGCTGATACAATTGTCGTTTTAGAAGGTGAGGTGATCGGCAAACCTGAAAACAGGGAACAGGCCATTGTTACATTGGAAAAATTGTCGGGCAGAATACATAAAGTAATAACAGGAGTGGTGATTAAAGCCGGTGAAAAGGAAACCGCCTTTTCAGATGTTACGGAAGTTGGCTTCCACGAATTAAAGAAGGAAGAGATCGAATACTATGTAGACAATTACCAACCGTATGATAAAGCAGGCTCCTATGCTATACAAGAATGGATCGGGGTGGTGGGCATCCGATTCATAAATGGGGATTTTTATAATGTCATGGGATTGCCGGTTAGCAGAGTTGTGAAAATTCTTCGGGATATGTGAAAAAAACCTTGATTCCAGCTGCATCCTGCTTTTACTTTTATGGCTATGAAACCCGCCATGAACGAACATTTTCTTCAATTTATCTGGCAAAATCAATATTTCAACAAAAATGAATTGCGACTCACATCCGGTACCCCATTCAGGATACTGTATCAGGGAAATCTCAATTCAGACCAGGGTCCCGACTTTACAGATGCGCGTATCAATATTGAAAATCATGTTTGGGCCGGGAATATTGAGCTCCATATCTTGTCATCAGACTGGAAAAGACATGAACACCAGACAGATGCTAATTATAATAACGTTATTCTTCATGTTGTGTGGGTCGATGATGAACTAAATGCGACTAACGATATTCCTGTCTTTGTTCTTGCAGGACGTATACCTAAATTTTTATTGTTTAAATATGAAGGTTGGATGAATACCGATTATGACTTTATTCCTTGTTCCCCTCAAATCAGTAATGTTAGTTCTTTATTGATTAGTAAATGGCAGGATCATCTGATCCAATTAAGACTCAATCGCCGGTATGAAAGGATCAAAGAAAGATTAACTTCTAACCATTTTCATTGGGAAGAAATATTTTGGGAAATGTTAGCAAAAAACTTTGGCATCAGGGTCAATGCTGAAGCATTTGAAGAGTTAGCTAAAAGCATTTCGCTTAATCTGCTGATAAAACATAAGAACCAGATCCATGCGTTGGAAGCCATGTTGCTGGGCCAGGCAGGATTGCTGGAGAATCCACTTTCAGAGCAATATCCATTATTACTCCAAAAAGAATACAGCTTCTATAAAAGAAAGTACGGGTTAAAGCCAATTCATCAGCCCGTTCATTTTTTAAGAATGAGACCAGTAAACTTCCCTACTGTCCGGCTGGCGCAATTGGCTATGTTCTTACACACCACACCTGGCTTTTTTTCATTTATTCGAGATTGTGAGAATCCCCGTGACTTGCGCGCTATATTGACGGTTACAGCCAATGATTACTGGCATTATCACTACCGTTTCGATGAAATTGCGTCCTACCGTCCTAAGCAAACAGGTCCGGATATCATTAACAATATTTTCATAAATACAGTAGTACCGATGCTTTATGCCTATGGAAAGATCAACCATCTTGATGCATACACTAATAAGGCATTAAGTTGGCTCCTATTGACTGCCCCTGAAAGAAATCCTGTAATCAGCAGTTTTACAAAATCCGGGATACAAACTCACCATGCAGGACACACACAGGCGCTGCTTGAAATGAAAAATCATTTTTGCGAAAAGAAAAAGTGCCTTGAATGTGCTATCGGTAAATTCTTATTGAAAGAAATGAATTGATATTGCATCGAAGTGCTGATTTCTTAAACCAATATTAAGTTTGATTGTTTTGAAGGTTATGTATTGAATGAATTGCAAATAATTGAGCATTTATAGACCCTGCAGGAAATATTTGAAAGAAAAACAAAAGTTAAAGTCTGGAATCTTCCCCGGGGTTTTGTTGAACGCTTTAATTTCCGTTCTTTATAACCTGTAAACCTTTCTTTTATTTACCTAAATTTACATTCATAATATATTCGAAATGTGGAAGAAATACGTCATGACGGTGGTAGTTTTTTTGATAACACTTATCACCTATTCTCAGAATAATCCCCCATCTCAGTATGATAATAAAAAGGGGAAAAAGGAGGCGAAGCGTGAGAGAATTAATATTCTAAGCCGGCAACAGGAAGAAGGCGAGTTGATTTTTAACAAGCAAAGTGTATTCGGTATTAAACTCGCTACTGACGGCTATGGCTTCAGTTATGAGGCTGGTCGTTATAAATCTAACCGCAAATCTCTTTTATACCAGTTTGAATTCAGTGAAAAAAAGCATCGGAAAGAGAAAAAACAGGCAGCCTCTTTCAATCAATTCCAGGTGAATTCTGTGATCTATGGGAAGCAGAATAATTTTTACCAGTTCAAAGCAGGTTTGGCAATTCAACAGGTTATAGGAGGAAAAGGAAATAAAAATGGAGTGGCCGTGAGCGCTATTTATGGTGCAGGGCTTATTGCCGGATTGATTAAACCCTATTATGTGGATGTAGAGGATAATTTTAACCAACGCATTCGCAAGACTTATCCTGAAATCATTGACAGTGGTTACATAGAATTGGGCGCTGCCGGATTTACTGTTGGTTGGGATGAATTAAAAGTCAGGCCGGGAGTATATGGAAAAGCTGCCATGCGGTTTGATTATGGAAGATTTAATGAAATGGTTACCGCAATAGAGGCAGGATTAACAGCCGAATTCTATAGCAGTAAAGTCCCTCAAATCGTTTTCAATAAGGAAAGACAGTTCTTTTTTAGCGCTTATCTTACGTTGCTGCTTGGTCGCAGAAAGTAATTTAGTTTTGTAACTGCAAAGTTTTAAAATTCGTTAGAAAGTACAAAATTAATATATGCAGGAATTACCGGTAATCGTAAATACTTTACCCGCTGCAAGAGCTAAGAAGCCAGATTGGCTTCGTGTGAAGCTTCCAATAGGAGAAAGTTACCGTAATGTTCGGAGTCTCGTTGATACCCATCATTTACACACCATCTGTGAAAGTGGAAATTGTCCCAATATGGGCGAATGCTGGGGAGAAGGAACTGCAACTTTCATGATACTTGGTAATATTTGTACACGCAGCTGCGGCTTTTGTGCGGTAGCCACCGGCCGGCCGGACGCGCTGGATTGGGATGAACCGCAGCGTGTTGCGGAAGCAATCTTTCTGATGAAAGTAAAACATGCCGTAATCACTTCGGTTGACAGAGATGAAATAAAGGATGGAGGAAGTATTATCTGGAACAATACAATACGTGCAGTAAAAACGCTTAATCAAAATACCACACTCGAAACGCTCATTCCTGATTTTAAAGGACAAAAGGAAAACATTCAAAGGATCATTGAGGCTGCGCCAGAAGTTGTTTCGCACAACATAGAAACAGTAGAGAGATTGACACGGCAGGTTCGCATTCAGGCAAAGTATTGGAGAAGCATGGAAGTGTTGAAATTGCTGAAAGTAGGGGGCATGCGTTCGAAAAGTGGAATGATGCTGGGTCTGGGTGAGAGAAAAGAAGAAGTTATTCAATCAATGAAAGATCTCCGTAACAGTGGGGTAGATGTAATTACACTTGGTCAATATCTGCAGCCTACCAAAAAACATCTCCCGGTTTTTCGTTTTGTACACCCTGACGAATTTGCTGAATACAAATCTGTGGGTTATGAACTTGGATTCGATTATGTAGAAAGTGGACCTTTAGTCAGATCCTCGTATCATAGTGAGCGACATGTACTACCGGGCATTGGAAGAACTCAATGGCAGGAACAATCATTGGCTTTCTGACCTTTTCTTTAATTTACTCCTATATTTTAGATGAACGTGAGATTGCATGATTGAAATACAAATTCAATCTTTATTTCCTTTATTGATATACGATAAATGCATAAAATGAAATATTTCTTTTTTGCTTTCCTGACATTTCTCTCTTTCGCAACCATTGCCCAACTGAATTGGAAACCGGTTGGCAATCAATTTGGCTACCTGCCTAAATCAATTAAAGTTTTTTTTTCTACTGATTCGTTAAATGGTAGACCTTTTAAAGCTTTTATAGTTATAGCTGATATGAAAGATATGGGAGTGGATTTCACCACTGAAATCGGAGAAGGAAAACGATATACGCCATTGCAGTATTATGGAATGAAAGATTCACCGTATATAGTAATGAACGGCACTTTCTTTTCGTTCCAGACAAATCAAAATCTGAATGTAGTGATCCGGAATGGAAAAATGGTGGCGTATAATGTTCCTGCGCTTAAAAGCCGTAATAGTGATTCTTTTTATTACCCAACTCGTAGCGCTTTTGGAATTACCCGTAAAAGAAAAGCGGATGTTGCCTGGCTATTTACAGATACACTACAGCGTTGGCCATATGCATTTCAATACAAACCCATTATTGCGAAAGGAATAACGAGTGATCCTGAATTTGATGATTTGAATACACTCGATCCATGGAGATGGTGGAAAGTGGAAACTGCTATTGGTGGAGGTCCCGTTTTAGTGAAAGACAAAAAAATGTTTATCACCAATAAAGAAGAGCAGATGTTCGCAAATGGTGAAAATGATTTGCATCCCAGAACAGCCATAGGTTACACCAAAAAGCGTAAACTTGTCATACTGGTCATACAAGGCAGAAACCCCGGAATTGCAGAAGGGGCCAACCTGATCGAAGAAGCAAAAATTCTCTTACAACTCGGGTGTGTTGAAGCACTCAATCTTGATGGCGGCGGTAGTAGTTGTTTACTGGTAAACGGAAAAGAAACCATCAAGCCATCAGATAAAGAAGGTCAACGACCAGTACCGGGAGTTTTTGTGATAAGGAGTAAGAGGACGGTGGAAGTGAATTGAGGTGGCTATCAGTCATTCACGACTTCATTTCCCACACCAAAGCACTTGCTCCGAGAATGGCTGCATCAGCTTCTTTCAGTTCCGAAAAAATCAGTTTAACCTTATTTTGGAAAATAGAAAGCAAATTCTTTTCCATGTGTTCACGGGTGGGTTTCAAAATCAAATCTCCGGCTTTTGTCATGCCTCCGAATAATATAACAGCTTCCGGAGAGGAGAACATTACAAAATTTGCCAATGCCATTCCAAGCAATTTCCCTGTATACTCGTATACTTCTTTTGCAATGGTATCGCCCTGTACTGCGCAGTCGAATACCACTCTGGAATCAATAGCTTCAAGAGGATGATTTCGCATCAGGCTTTTTTCCTTAGGTCTTTGAACAAGAAATTCTCTTGCAGTGATTGCAACACCTGTTGCGGAAGCATACGCTTCCAGGCAACCATACATATCTGTGCCCCAGTGTTTGCGTCCATCCGGTATAATCATCGTATGTCCGAGTTCTCCGGCAAAACCATCATGCCCTAAAATCAGCTGACCATTTGCCACGATACCGCTTCCGACACCTGTACCCAGTGTGATCATAATAAAATCTTTCATACCTCTGGCGGCCCCATACATCATTTCACCTACTGCTGCCGCATTTGCATCATTTGTTAGTGAACATGGAACATTAAATTTGTCGGAGGCAAGTTGGGCCAGGGGTATTATTCCTCTCCATTGAAGATTTGGTGCATATTCTATTGTACCCTTATAATAATTACCATTCGGAGCGCCCATGCCGATCCCTCTGATGACACCTATTCCGCCTACCTGTTCGAGCGCAGGAACAATCGCATCATATAATTCATCAATGAAGCTCCCGACCTTTTCATGTTTTCGGGTTGAAATGGCACCCCGGTAAGAAATATCCCCGCGGTGATCCACGATACCAAAAACAGTATTGGTTCCGCCTATATCGATGCCTATTGCGTATTGTTCTATTATAGTTGCCATAACAAATTTCTGTTCTCAGCCGCGCTATGACAGCTCAGAAATAAATAAATCTATTAATGCGCCCCGCCGATCTGACTGTCAAAGTCAAGCCCCTGTTTTTTAAGTACACTTCTTAATTTGATCGCCAGCCATGCCAGGAAAGCAAAACATACTGCTGCGACTAAATATGATTGATGCATTCCTACTTCGGGATTATCTCCCAACGCACCCTGGAATGGAGGTATTACTGCACCACCCAGGATCATCATGATCAGAAATGCTGAACCCTGGCTGGTGTACTTACCCAGTCCGCCTACACCAAGCGAAAAAATGCATGGCCACATCACCGAACAACAGAGCCCGCCAGCCATAAATGCATAGACCGAAATAATCCCGTTGGTAAACACACCGACCAACATCGCAATTGTTGCAAATAAAGAAACGGTCAGTAATGTTTTCACAGGCTTTTCCTGTCCATA